>Ga0315910_10000156_pt1 | contig 82127 bp, 77 predicted proteins | sample EdamamesoilMG_FD_204470 | JGI IMG/M metagenome (GOLD analysis project Ga0315910, IMG submission 204470) | Garden soil microbial communities collected in Santa Monica, California, United States - Edamame soil | ecosystem: Environmental > Terrestrial > Soil > Garden | place: USA: California...
CCTTGAAGCTGACGAAGACGCTGCGAACGCCGGCCAGCGAGCTACGCTCGCTGCCCAGCGTCTTCGCAGCTTAAGGACGACGTTAGGCGTACTCGTCGAAGGTGACGCTAGGCATTGGTTCATCAGCAAGCGTGAGGGAGGTCGATGCCCAATAGCTCGCATCAGCACGACGGTAGTTCAGAAACGCCAACTTGCCTCGAGTGCGGCCTCACGCTCAAGCCAGTCCGTCATCGAGGAGGCACGGCATTTCATTGCGAAGGTCATGGAACGTGGATCGCGGCTGATGAAGTCCGTCGCCCTCGCAAGCGGATTCGTCGACCACCGATGCCATTGGTTGGCCTTGAAGATCCGGTCACGATTCACTCTGGGCAGAAGAATGCGGTCTTCTGGTCGGGAATGAATGACTTCCTCGTCACTGGCGCTCGCTCGAACGCAGCTGTGCTTCCTGTTCAATGCGTGACTTGCGGCACCTCAATGAAGCGAGGAGAGCGCGGGCGGATACCGGCGGCAGTCTGCCCGCAGCACGGCATCTGGTTTCCGATGAATAGCTTTGTGCTCATTCTGGAGCGCTTCAGCAAGTCGATGACGCTGGTTGCTCGCGAAATCCAGAAGCGAAACGAAGAGATAGAGAATCGTCGGCGTCAAAGAAGGGACTTCACGTGACGCTAGCGCTCGGATGCAGGCTCCTATGGGAGACGCCTAACATGCCCTTGAAGCTGACAAAGACGCTGTGAACGCCAGCTCAGCGAGCTACGCTCGCCGCCCAGCGTCTTTGCAGCTTAAGGACGACGTTAGGCGTCCAATCAGGTGGCATCTGGTCGACCGCAATGTGAGCGAGGCGGAACGTCTTCATCGCCAGCGCTCGCCCGCAGTGAATTCTGCGTGGCGTCAGTTCGACGCGACGCTCCTCGCACCGCGTGCGCTATCGCTCAGCATCCCTTGCCCGCGCTGCCGACTACGCAACTCGACTGCCATGGAATCTGGTTGGCGCGCACCCCACGCAGGCTAGTCGGCCACTGAGGAGAACGACATGAATTGGATCTGGTTCCTGCTGATTGGCGTCGTTGCTGGATGGCTCGCAGGAGTCCTCGTCAGCGGTCGTGGCTTTGGCCTCATCGGCGACCTGGTAGTCGGGATTCTCGGAGCCATCCTTGGCGGCTTCGTGTTCACGCTGCTCGGCCTTCAATGGTTCGGCGCCATGGGCGCGTTCATTACGGCAACGGTCGGCGCAGTGATCCTGCTCACGCTGCTCAAGGTGACTTGCCGTCGCTGCCCGCCATGATCGCCAGATCTTGATGCCTTGCGGGCGCTGCATCGTGACTCACCGGCACTACGGCGACGTCAGTCGATGCGGCGCCCGCGCTCGAGATTGACGCCTAACATGCACTTGAAGGTGACGAAGACGCTGCGAACGTCGGTCAGCGAACTTCGCTCGCTGACCAGCGTCTTCGCAGGTCAACGACGATGTTAGGCACACCGAGAAAGCGACGCCTTTGGCGAGTGCTGGGAGGGATACCCAATTCATGCGCCTTCGACACTTGCGGACTCGCTTCGGCTGAAGTTCGCGCGCTGCCTGCGGTTCTCGCTCGCCGTCTGGATCTCCTTTCTTCTCGGCGTAACCGCTCCATGCATGACGACGACGGCGGTTCCAGTTGGATTCTGGGCGTCCGTTTTCTCGGACACGACTACTGACACGAAAAGCGTCATGTCCGGAATGACGAGTCTATGGAACTCAGGCAACCGCCTTCTCGCAAGCGTCGTACTCGCGTTCTCCGTCGTGTTCCCAGCGTTCAAGTTGTACCTCGTCACGACAACTTGCATCTCACGACTCGCACACAAAGAAACCGCGCGCTCGAGGTTCTTGTTTCGCCTCATCTCGGAACTCGGGAAGTGGTCGATGGTCGACGTCTTCGTCCTCGCGATCTTCGTCGTGATGGCGAAGGGACTGCCTGGCAAGAGTGTTCAGGTCAGCCTGCAGCTTCGCTGGGGTGGTTACTTCTTCATCGCCTCCATCGTCGCCGGAATGGTCCTCACGACTTGGACACGAAGGCTTCTAGTCGAGGACTTCCGGGCGTCGCTGCATCCAAATGCGGGTGACTAACATGCCCTTGAAGCTGACGAAGACGCTGCGAACGCCGGCCAGCGAACTACGCTCGGTGCCCAGCGTCCTTGCAGCTCAAGGACGACGTCAAGCGGACATTGCGGTCGGGTTCGGCGTGCGCTCGAAAATCAAGCCGACCAAGACAGTCGCGGTCGCGTGGCTCGCCGCTCTCTGGCAGCTCGGCCGGTGCTACCTCCATGCACGAACGCCCGGTGCGTGACGCGGCCCCCCTCGACCCACGCTCCATCGCCCACTACACAAACGTGCCACCAGCCCTCAGAACCTAACCCGCTCAAACGCTCCGCCCTCCAGCCGGTACACCCCGTGCTCGTTGCTGCCGACCCACAGCCGATCCTCCCGGTCCCGGTAGACCTGATTGATCCAGATCGGCTTGCCGTCGTGCAGGACAAGGAACGGCGTCCACGCGGTTCCGTCGTACCGATAGACCGCGCCGCCCATGATCGCCAACCAGAGGTGACCGTCCTTGTCTCTCGCGGCCGACACGAAATGCGAGAAGACGTCGGTGTCCTTGCCAATCCCTGCTTCCGTGCGATAGCCCGCGCCGCCCGACTCCTCGACGAAACGCCTTAGCGTGTTGCTCAGCCACAACTTTCCTTCCTGGTCTTCGACGATCCCGCGCACCCCGAAACTCCCGTTTTCGCTATGCCCAAACCACACAAAGGACTCCCCGTCGTACCGGCAGGCCCCGAGTATCGCGGTTCCGAACAGTACTCGCCCCTTGCTGTCCTTGGTGATCGTGTACACGTCGTAAGGGCTGTACTTGGCATTGGGATACTGCGAACGCGGCAACGTAGCCGCATCGCCGGCGGCCGTGGCTGGAAAGGTGAGCCGGTGCAGGGAGGCTCCATCCCAGCGAAACACGGCACCCGTGTCCTGCCCGGCCGGGAACCACAAGTCATCCGCCTCGAGTTTCCACTCGCTCTTCGCCGGCTCGAGCGCCGCCAGTTTCACGAACCCGCGCCCATCGAACCTGCTCACGCCGCCCTCGCCTACGACCAGCACGTTCCCCGCGCGATCTTCCTGGATGCCGGTGACGTGATCGCCCGCCAGTCCGTGCTCGGTCGCGAACCGTACGAGCGACTTCCCATTCTCGTCCCAGCGGTACACACCCTTTCCGTTGCTCCCGAACCAAAGGGCCCGGTCGCTCGCTTGATACACGACGCGGATCCGATCCTCGAGTTCGGTCACGACCTGCCCGCGGAAGGCGGCCGCGGCCGGCGTGGCTGAAGCCAGCTTCGCGTCCGTGAGTTGCACCGGTTCCCCTTGCGCGAGGGCCCGAGACGCGGCGATGAGCAAGAGCACGGTGAGCAAGTGTTTCATGGTGAGGGCAGGATACCGGCGTGCCGGCAGTACTCTGTCACGCAGGTGTCACGACAAGCAGGAGGCGGACGTGGCGGGAGAGGACCCGGGCTGAATCAGATAGCGGTCGACGATGCTGACGCGTTGCTCGCTGCCAAGAGAGCTTCTGTAGCTGACGTGACGTCACTTCGAAGTCAGGGATCCGGTGGTGACTTGAATGCCGCCGAACATGCCTTTGAAGCTGACGAGGTCGCTGCAAGCGCTGGTCAGCGAGATTCGCTCGCTGACCAGCGTCTTCGCAGCTCGAGGACGTCGTTAGACCAACGATGCGAGGGGGGGGGCGTGGATCCGAACACTGCAATACGCATTGTCCAGATTGCCGTCGGCCTTGGCTTTGTTGTCGGCTTCGCGCTACTTCGCCTTGGTCGCAGCCTCCAACCAGCAAACCAGAGGCTTATCGCTGGGACATCTGCCGCAGCGACGATTCTAGGCTGGGTCGCGATGTCTCAGAAACTCCATGCTCGCAATGAGACTCTTGACGTCGGCATCAGCTCATTCGTCGCTGGATCGCTCCCGATTGCCGCGCTTTGCCTCCGATGGTGGCGTACTCGACGCAAGTTCCGCATCGCATCATGGGTCGGAGCTGGACTTGCGGTCTACGGCGTAGCCGGATCATTGATCACCATGTCCATGGGTACACGCATGAGTTCGAAGCGCGTGCATGCTGGCGACAGCACGACACTCATTGCGACAGCGGCTTCGTCGCCCCGCATTCGTCAGCAGGTCGTCTTCCTGGAACTCCGCACGGCCATCGATGGACTCTCTGCATTCGAGCGCACGAGGACCAAGACGTTCGTTGAGGGGGTCACGGCTCCCTTGTCCGAGATCGACATGAAGGCGGAACTCTCGGGCTCAGCCATCATCCTGACCATGCATCACGACGGATCGTTGCTGCGTGAGGTCACGCTCACTCGAGACTGACGCCGAGGGCCGTGAGGCACGGCTATCAAGTCATCGTCTAGCATCCCCTTGAGGCTGACGATGACGCTGCGGACGCCGGCCAGCGAGCTACGCTCGCTGCCCAACGACTTCGCAGCCTCGGGACGACGTTTGGCCGCCTACGGGACGGTGATGAGTACCTCGCACGCGAGCAGAAGAGGCGAGCGCGCTCCATCGAGGACGCGCGCGGGCACGACTCGACTTCTCCGCACGAGATTCGCTGTCGTCGTGGTTCTGGCAGCAGTCTCGGCGACTGCGACCGTGCTGCTTCTCGAGGGGGCAAGGGACTCGTACCCCAATCTTCATCTCGCGCAGGTGCACTTTTCGTCGGGCAACTGGGCCGCTGCCGAACTCGCGATTCGTGATGCCTTCCAGTACGACTCCCTCGAGGAGCCGATGACTCGCTCAGCTTGGATACTTCGTGCCAAGATCGCCGCCGCTGCAGGGGGCGATGATGCTGGTCGATATGCCGCAGAAGCGTTCCTCCACATCTATCACGGAGCGCATCGAGAAGACGAGCTTCTGGAGATGCAGAACTGGTTCACGCAGCGCGGATTCTTCAATTCCGCGGACCTGATTCGCGGCGCACGTCGAGGGTCATGAAGTCGTTCCCAATGAGCACGCATGTCAGGCGCTGCCGGTCACCCGCCGACCGCGTGAGCGGAATCGTTGGAAGCTCGGCCCTGCGTGCCCTTGAAGCTGACGACGGCGCTGCACACGCAGGTCAGCGAGCTACGCTCGCCGCCCAGAGCCATCGCCGCTCGACGACGACATCAGGCGGACGGTCGGCCTCGGCGGAAGCAGCGTCGGCATGCAGCGTGCCACGGAACCGGGCAGGGCAAGCGCGTCAGACCCATCGACGTTGGTGTCGCGCATCCTGGGGGCGTTGCGCGTCCCGGCTCTCGGCGACAACCCTGGCGTGCTGTTCGAGGTTCGACGCGTCGCGATGGTGCCGGGATGGCTGCAGGTCGCTCTCGTCGTCGGCTTGTTCCTGGCCACGGCGCTCCTCACCAACCTCGAGTATCGCGAGAAGGGAACCACGTTCGGCTTCTCCGGCCCAGCGTTCAACGTGCTGGTCTGTCCGATCTACGAGGAACTGATCTTCCGCGGGTGGCTCTTGGGCCGGCTGACGCGATGGAAGTCGCCGCTCGTCGGGACAGGAGTTTCGTCCCTGCTCTTCCGACTCTTCCATGTCCGGAACATCTTCTGGCTCGAGCCTGCGACTTTGCTTCGGCAGGTCCTCATGACAGGGGCGGTCATCGGCCCGCTGCTCGCCTATGTACGCTCCGATTCCGTTCCGTCTGGCCTGCAGTGCTCCTGCACTACCTCGACAACCTGAGCTACTTCCTCCGGCACTGACTCGAGCCAGCGGCTTCCATGCCGGAGAGACGAAGCGGTCGACGGAAGCGCTTCATGTCGCGCCCTCGCGCCGGACGCGGACTCTGCAAGCGCACGACCACGAGCGATGCTCGCCCGACACGTCCGGCCCACCATCGGGCAAGATCGCTGGCGCGTCAGCTCGCAACGCCAGAGTCCGCGTGCTCGCTCGAGATCGACGCCTCTGCTCGGCGTCCTTGCGGGCCGCTTCGACTGCGTGCGCGGCGCTCGGCGAGCACGATGCTCTCCTCCGGGCGAGGTCGCGTCGAGGGGCAGACTTGCGACATCGTGCCGATCGAGACCGATTTCGCGACGCCCGCGATCGCCGGCGAGAGGAGCGTCGCCTTCGACCTCGGCGCGGAGTTCGGCAACCGAAGAGCGACGGACTCGGAGTCTGCATCGGCGCCGATGCGCGACTGGATCCGGGGACTGCGCGGAGCATCGACGCCTCGGCGTCGCCGTTCCCGGGCCCTCGACAACACCACTCGGCCTCGAGGAGAACTCCGCGAGCCTCTTTGCCTCGGACGATGACGATCCTCGTTCGGTGCTCGAGGTGCGCGCATGCGGCCTCGCCGTGCGGTTCCAATCCCGGAAGCCGTGACGTCGGGCAAGCCGTCGCTGCCGACGAAGCTGCTGCGACCTTTCGCGCCCGCTCGCGCCCGCTCACGGCCGCTCACGGCGGCTTCGATCGCCGATGATCGCGCGCAGGCGATTCGTCGCCGGTGTTCCGCGTACCATGGCCAGCGGAGACTCTCACGCGATGCGGCCCCTTCGATACTCCATCAACGTCACGCTGGACGGATGCTGCGATCATCGCGCGATCGTCCCCGACGCGGAGCTGCGTCGTCACGCCGTCGAGAACCTCGAGCGAGCCGACGCGCTGCTGTTCGGCCGTGTGCTCTATCAGATGATGGAAACGGCGTTCCGGGTGCCGACGCCGACGGAGGAGCGACCGGCGTGGATGGATCCGTTCGCCCGCACCATGAACGCCGCGAGGAAGCACGTCGTGTCGAGCACCTTGCAACACGTCGACTGGAACGCGGAGCTCCTGCGTGGGGACTTGCGGAGAGCGGTCGAGGAACTCAAGCGGATCCCCGGCAAGGGTCTCTTCGTGGGCGGCGTGCGCCTGCCGATGGCGTTGGCGGAGCTGGGCTTGATCGATGAGTACGAACTCGTGGTGCATCCCAAGCTCGCGGGTCATGGCCCGACCTTGTTCGACGGGCTCTCGAGGCACGTCGACCTGCGGCTCGTGAGCCGGCTGGAGTTGGGCTCCGGCGCGGTCGCGATGCGGTACGAGCCGAAGCGGTAGTCCGTCTCCCCGAGACCCGGAATGGACGACCCCACACCGATCGACATCTCCGCGCTTCAGGCCGCGTATCAGTCACGCCGGCGGAAGGTGGTCGGCGTCTCCATCGGAATTGCCGCGCTCCTGCTCACGTGCCTCGTGTGCTCGTCGCGCGATTGGACTCCTTGGGGACTTCCACGGACGGCCTGGCTTGCCGCGATCCTGCCCTTGATGTTGGCCGGCCAGATCGCGTCGACCGTCTGGTGGCGATGCCCCGCCTGCTCGAAGACGCTGGGAAAGAGCTGGAATCCTCTCCAATGCGAGCGCTGCGGCTTCACGCTTCGCAAGGAAGGGCTGGATCTCCGGACCGCGGCCGCCACGAAACCCGAGCGCGAGTTGCTCGACGTGCGCCAGAAGTTCGCGAAGCTGCGGCGCCGACAGTGGGTCGCCACGATCCCGTTCCTCGTCGTCCTCGTGCCCCTCCTCCTCGGACAGTTCGGCGTCGCCTTGCCGCCCATGCTCGGCGACCGGAACAAGCAGGCGAACGTCCTGCTCGCGATCGGGGCGGCGACGTTCGCGTTCTCGCTCTGGAACTGGCGCTGCCCCGGCTGCAACGCCTACCTCGGCAAGACCCGCGATGCGCGCCACTGCCGTCGTTGCGGGGTGCAGCTTCGCGACTAGGCGGCCCGACATGCCACGCGGATTTCGGAGGTCTCGGCATCGCAGCAGCGGTCGCTGTGCGGTCGCTGTGCGGGCGCTGCGTCGAGCTCGGCCGATCCGCGCTGCAGCAAGTCGCAGCCGAAAGTGACCCGCCCGCCGGAAGGACGCCCGACATGCTCTCGAAGCCGACGTTCTTCGCGACGCCCGCCGCATTCAGGACGTGGCTCGAGCGTCATCATTCAACGGCGCGGGAACTGGTCGTCGGCTTCTTCAAGAAGACGACGGGAGTGCCGAGCATCACCTGGCCCGAGGCGGTGGACCAGGCGCTCTGCTTTGGATGGATCGACGGCGTGCGAAACACCCTCGACGCCGATCGCTACTCGATCCGGTTCACTCCGCGCAAGCCGGGCAGTCGCTGGAGCGTCGTGAACGTCCGGCGCGCGGCCGACCTGACGGCGCGCGGGCTGATGAGACCCGCGGGAGTGACGGCGCTGGGCGCCCGCTCCCGTGCGACCGCTCGTGGCTACTCGTATGAACTGCGGGTCGCCCCGCGGCTCGACGCCCGGTTCGCGAAGGTCTTGGCGGGCCACGTGAAGGCCGCCGCCTTCATGGCGACGCTCGCGCCCTCGTACCAGCGCAAGGTCGTCCATTGGGTCATGTCGGCGAAGAGCGCCGACGTGCAGACTCGTCGACTGCACCAGGCGATCGCGTCCTTCGAGAAGGGCCGCAAGCTCTAGCCGACGCTCGCCGGTCCGCGCTCCCCTTGAAGCGGGCACGCTCGCCGTTACGGTGATCGTCGTTCGCACGGCGTCGAGAGGGGTCCACGTGCAAGCGCTCCGCATCGTGGTGGCGTGCATCATCAGCGCGATCGTCTTCGGCGTCGTCCACGACCAGATGACGGCGCGCCTCTGCGTCGAGTACTTCACGCTGGGCCATCCGAAGATCGTCGAGACCCAGGATCCGACGCTCCTCGGCCTCGTCTGGGGCGTGGTCGCATCGTGGTGGGTCGGCGCGCTCCTGGGGCTCGCGCTGGCCGTCGCCGCGCGGAAGGGACCGCTCCCCCGCATCGACGCCGCGAGCCTGCACGGGTCGTTGGTCCGGCTCCTCGGCGTGATGACCCTCTGCTCCGCGGCCGCGGGCGCGCTCGGTTGGCAATTCGCGCGGCACGGCGTGGTGATCCTCGTCGGACCGCTCCACGACTCCGTGCCGGAGTCGCGTCACGTGCCCTTCATCGCCGTGCTTTGGACTCACTTCGCCAGCTACCTGATCGGGATCGGCGGCGGCATCCGGCTGACTTGGCGGACCTGGTTGCTGCGGAAGCAGTCGGCAATGCGGCAAGCGCTCGCGGAGGGGACCGCTCGTGCCTGAACGGCGGATCGCCCTCCTTCGCGGCATCAACGTCGGAACCGCGAAGCGCATCGCGATGGCCGACTTGCGCAAGCTCGTCGAGGGTCTCGGCTACCGCGACGTGCGGACGCTGCTGAACAGCGGGAACGTCGTCTTCGCCGTGCCGGAGGACTCCGCGGCGGACCCCTCGCTCGAGATCGAGAGCGCGATCCAGAAGAAGCTCGGAATCTCGACTCGCGTCACGGTGATCACCGGTTCGGAGCTGGCCGAGGCGCTCCGCGCGAACCCGCTGCGCAAGGCTGCCGTGGAGCCGTCGCGTCTCCTGCTGATGTTCTTCCGGGAAGCGAAGGCGATGGCCGCGATCCGCCCGCTGCTCGAGCTGGATTGGAAGCCCGAGGCCTTGGCGCTCGGCAAGCGAGTCGCCTACGTCTGGTGCGCGAACGGGATCCTCGGCGGCCGGCTCTGGGTCGAGGTCGACCGCAGAGCTCGCGATGTCGCGACGTCGCGGAACCTCGCCACGCTGACGAAACTCCTCGCGCTGGCTGCCACGACCGGTTCCTGAAAACAGCAGGGCCGGAGCGCGCCGGCTTGACTTCCCTCCAGCCGGCGACGACGCTGCAAGCGTCACTCGCGCAGGGTGGCGTTCCCCCATGCGAGGGCCGATCACCGCGGGCGGTCCTGACGAGGAGTGCGATCGATGCGACCGTCCCGGAGTCTCGCAGGGTTCGCGTGGCCGGTGGCGCTCGCTTCGCTGTGCCTGGCTGCGTGCGGGACGACCCGCGCCTACTCGGGCGCCGCGCAATCGCCCGCGACCATCGCGCTCATCCGGCCTGCCGGCGCGTTCGACGAAACAGCGAGGGTGATCCGAGTCGACGAGACGGGACTCGGCGTCTTCGACTCGTCGATCGAGGTCCTTCCCGGGAAGCACGTCGTGACGATGTCGATCGCGGTGCCGACCGGGAGCTCGGCGACCTCGACCGCTCAAGGCGACGTCGAGATCGTCGCCGAGGCCGGCGCGATCTACGAGACGCACGGCACGACGACCGGCTTCTTCCCGATGCAACACTGGTTCTGGATCGTCGATGCGGCCACCCGGAAGCTCGCCGGCGGCCGACGGCCTGCCGAGTGAGGCGTCCGGCGCCAGATGCGTGACCGCCGCGACCTCGCCTCGCTCGCGATCGTCTGCCTGCTGGCGGTCCTGGCCGCGATCGTCGGCCTCCACCTGCTCCGCCCCGACCTCGACCCGAGATCGAGCCACCTCAGCTACTACGCGGTCGGCCGCTACGCGTGGCTGATGACCCTCTCCTTCCTGCTCGCCGCGATCGGGATCGCTGCGCTCGCCGCCGCGCTGCGGTCGCGAGTCGCTCGCTCCGCGCCGCTCTCGCTCGCCTGCTCGGCCCTGCTCCTCGCCGCGCTCACCTACGTGGCGCTCGCGCTCTTCGTGACCGACGTGCGGTCGCCGGGGGCCGCCGCGCCGACGCGGACGACGCACGGGCAGTTGCACGACCTGGCGGCGCGGCTCCACGGCGTCGCGTGGCTCCTTGCGGCCACGGCGCTCCCATTCGCGCTCGGTCGCGACGAGCGCTGGAGCGCGACGCGTCGCTGGTCCGCCGCCGCCGGCGTCGCGATCGTCCTGGCGATCGCCGCCCGCGTCTTCTCGCCGCCCGCATGGGAAGGAGCGACGCAACGACTCTGGATCGGCGTGGTGCTGGCGTGGTCGCTCGGTCATGCGTTCGTCGCCGCGCGCAAGTCCGGCGCCGCGGAGTCGCCGCATGGCTCGCGCTTGACTCGCTTGCTGCAACGGGAGTTCGAGTTGCCCGTCCCGCTCGCGCTCGCCTGGAGCCGCCTCGCGCAGGTCGAGGAGTGGCCGCGCTGGGCCGCTCACATCGAGCGCATCGTCCTTCAGCCGCCCGGCGAAGTCGGCCCCGCCTCGAGCGGGACGATCCACTTGCGCAACGGGATCCGCTCGACCTTCCGGATGCGGGAGTTCCATCCCGGCCGGAGCTGGTGCTGGGCCGGGCCGTTCCTCTGGCTCACCGTGCACTACGACCATCGCTTCGACGCCATTTCGCCCGAGCGATCGCGCCTCACGTGGACGATCGACGGCGAGGGGCTCGGCGTGCGGCTGTTGGGTCCGTGGTTCGCCGCGATCTACGCGCGGAGCCTCGATCGGGCGATCCCGCGACTCGTCCGCTCGCTGAGCGATCGACCCGCGCCGGTCCGCGAGCTACGCTCGCCGCCACCGTAATGAAACAGGGGGAAACGCATGGCCGGCGACGGAGCCAAGAGTCAGGCGAAGGGTCCGCTGGTGCTCGCCATCCTCATCATCACCGTGGGTGTGGGATGGCTGCTCACCGCGCAGGGAATCGGGCCGGGCATCGACTGGGTGTGGACGCTCGGACTCGGGGTCGTCGGCTTCCTCACCTTCGTCCTCAGCGGCGGCTTCGACAAGGTGAGCGTCGTCCTCGGCCCCTTCTTCATCGTCGCGAGCTTCCTGTCGATCCTCCGCCAGCGCGGCCAGCTCAGGGTCGACACGGAGATCCCGATCCTCGTGATCCTCGTCGGCGTGCTGATGCTCGTCGCTCGCATGCCAGGAGTGCCCACGCCGCGATGGGCGATCGCCTCCGACGGGGACGACGGCCGCACGAGACGGCCGTGAACGACCGCGGCGCCCGATGACCGCTTCGCCGAAGGCGGACTACGGCTTCGACGGCGGGTACGTCCTGCCCGGCGCCGCGCTCGCGTCGCTCGCGCTCCTCGTCGTCGCAGCGGTCCTGCACCTTCGCGGCCCGATGCTCGCCGGAGCGTGTTCGTTCCTGATCCTGGCCGTCGCGCTCCACACCTCGCGTCGCGGGAAGCTCCTGGTCTGGAACGAACTCGTCGACCAGCTCCCGCTCCGCGGCAGCGAACGGGTGCTCGACCTCGGATGCGGCCGCGGCGCCGTCCTGCTGTCGGTGGCGAAGCGGCTCACGAGCGGACGCGCCGTGGGCGTCGACCTCTGGAGCCGCGTCGATCAGTCGGGGAACTCCGCGCGCGCGTTGCGACGGAACGCGGCCGCCGAAGCGGTCGCCGGACGGATCGAACCGCTCACGGCCGACATGCGGGCGCTCCCCTTCCCCGCCGACACGTTCGACCTGATCGTCTCCAACATCGCGATCCACAACATCAAGGGACGCGCCGGCCGCGCCCAGGCGATCGACGAGGCGGTCCGCGTCCTCCGTCCGGGCGGGCGCCTGCTCGTCGCCGACCTCTCGTTCACGCGCGCCTACTCGCAGCGGCTCGCCGAGCTCGGGATGGCGGAGATCGGACGACGGAGCCTCGGTTGGCGCATGTGGTGGGGTGGCCCGTGGCGGGCGACCTGGCTCGTGACGACGAAGAAGCCCGAACGCGAGCCGCGGGCCGCCGCGTCGCGCGGCCTTGAAGGCGCCGGAGCCGGTCGCTAGCTCTGGTCCGCGCTCCGCGGCGGAGCGACGGCACGCCGCTCCTCGAGAGGTGGCCGGCATGGACACAGGTCCGCAGAACGTCTCCTTCGCGGGCACGATCCCGTCCCACTACGAGGAGGGGCTCGGACCGGTGATCTTCGCGCCGTACGCCGACCATCTCGCGAAGCTCGTCGCGGCCGAGGTGAAGAGCGGCCGCCTGCTCGAGGTCGCGTGCGGCACCGGTCAGGTCACGCGCCGGCTCGACGCCGCGCTCCCGCGCGGCGTGAAGATCACCGCGACCGACCTGAACGACGGGATGCTCGCGCACGCGCGAGCGAAGGTCGCCGCTTCCGATCGCCTCGAGTGGCGGACCGCGGACGCCGCGGCCCTCCCCTTCGGCGACGCGACCTTCGACGCGATCGCCTGCCAGTTCGGCCTGATGTTCGTCCCCGACAAGGCGCTGGCGTTCCGCGAGGCGCGCCGGGTGTTGCGGGCCGGAGGCGTCTTCTTCTTCAACGTCTGGTGCCGGATCGAGGAGAACCCGTTCGCACGCATCGCCCACGCGACGATCGCCAAGTTCTTCGGAGCGCAGCCGCCGACCTTCTATCAGGTGCCCTTCGGCTTCCACGACGCCAAGGTCATCACCGCCCACCTGGCGGCCAACCGCTTCGCGGACGTCACGCTGGAGCGCGTGAGCTTCGCGCTCTCTGCGCGGTCCGCACACGACTTCGCGCGCGGCCTCGTCGAGGGCAATCCGATCGCGAACTCGATCCGGGACGCCGGCCTCCCGTTCGCGACGATCATCGACGCGGTGAAGACGGCGCTCGTCGCGGAGGGCGGCGACTCGCCCTTCCAGTCGAAGATGAACGCGCTCGTCTGCCGCGTCCGCGCCGCGTGACCTGCCGATCCGCCGAACGATGCCACCGAATGCGGCGAACGCAGGTCGTCCGCGGGCAGCCGGCGTCTGTGCGATGCCGGGGTGGACCGAGGAGGAGCGTCGGCTGGTAGAGTCCGGCGCCGACATTCGAGACTGCGCATGAATGCCAGGTCGTCCATTGGCCGCCACTTGGGAATGGGAGGCGAGTCATGAAGCAGTACCGCGCAGAGGTGTTCGGCACTTTCTGGCTGGTCCTCGGCGGTTGCGGCAGTGCCGTGCTGGCCGCGGCGTTCCCAGGCGTGGGGATCGGACTTCACGGCGTCTCGCTGGCATTCGGACTGACCGTCCTCACGATGGCCTATGCGATCGGCCACATCTCCGGCTGCCATCTCAACCCGGCCGTCACGATCGGACTCTGGGCGGGCGGTCGCTTCCCGAAGAACCAGATCCTGCCCTACATCGTCGCGCAGGTCGTCGGCGCGGTCGCCGCCGGTGGCGTCCTCTACCTGATCGCCAGCGGCAAGGCGGGCTTCGACGCCGCCGCATCGGGCTTCGCCTCCAATGGCTACGGCGACCACTCGCCGGGCAACTACACGCTGCTGGCCGCGCTCGTCACCGAAGTGGTCATGACGATGATGTTCCTGCTCATCATCCTCGGCGCGACCGACAAGCGGGCGCCGCAGGGATTCGCGCCGATCGCCATCGGGCTGGGCCTGACGTTGATCCACTTGATCAGCATCCCCGTGACGAACACCTCCGTGAACCCCGCGCGCAGCACCGGAGTCGCCGTGTTCGTGGGCGGCTGGGCCGTCGCGCAGTTGTGGCTCTTCTGGGTGGCGCCCATCGTCGGCGCCCTCCTCGGAGCGACCGCCTATCGCTTCATCGGCGGCACGAAGGAGTGAGTTGCAAACGGCCGGGCCGCCAGCTGCAGCGGCCCCTCGGACCTCCCCTCCTCGTGCGGGCGTTCCGCCAGCCCGAGTCCGCGCGCGCAGCGCAGGGAGCGTGGATCGCGACATGGCAACACCACTGGCAGGCCCACGACTCTCCGCCGCCGAGGCGTTGCAGCGGCTGATCGAGGGGAACCAGCGGTTCCTGCGCGGCGAGGCGCGGAACGCCGCGTTCCGCCTCGAGTCGCTCGGCGATCTCGCCAAGGCGCAGCGCCCCTACGCGACGATCCTCGGTTGCAGCGACTCCCGCGTGCCTCCCGAGTGGGTGTTCGACGCGGGCCTCGGCGAGCTCTTCGTCATCCGCGTCGCGGGCAACGTCTACTCGCCGGAGATCGCGGGAACGCTGCAGTATGCGGGCTCCTACCTCGAGACTCCGCTCTTCGTGATCCTCGGCCACGAAGGTTGCGGGGCGATCACCGCGGCGCTCGCGACCAAGCACGAGGGGAAGCAGCACCGCTCCCGGGTGCAACAGCTGCTGGCTTCGATCCTCCCGGGCCTCGCGAGCGTCGATGCGTCGCTGCCGCCGGGGGTGCAGGAGGCGCAAGCCGTCGAGGCCAACGTGCGCTGGACGGTCCGGCAGATCGTCGCTTCGCCGGAAGGGCAGGCGCGACTCGCCGGGCGACGCATGCAGATCGTCGGCGCGATCTACGAGCTCGCGACCGGTCGCGTGAGGTTGCTGCCGCCGGCCGCGTCGCCGTGATGCGACGTCGCGCGCCGCCGCGCGGCGCGCGACGGCTCGCGGGGATGGACAACGTGTCGCCCGTTCCGAAAGATGGCGGCGGCCATTCGCGGCGCGCACCACTCCCGCGGCGCGGCGACGAGCGGCGAGTCGCTGTCCTGAGGTCGGCGGCGAGGGGGTCCGTGCGCGGCGGCTTCGCGCGCACGCAGCAGAGGAGCGAGGAGATGCCGTACGCGATGCGGATGGAGGGCCCGATCCTCCGGCTCGAGTTCACCGGAACGTTCACGAACGCGGACCTGTCGCGCGGCGCCGTCGAGATGGCCGACTTCGAGGAGGCGACCAAGGTCATTCCCCACCGGATCGCCGACCTCCGGCCGGTGGCTCGCGTCGAGATCGACTTCGTCGGCGTCTTCGCGCTGGCCGAAGCGCGGCGTCGGAGGCGTTACCAGAACTCCTTCAAGACCGCGATCATCGCGACCGACGTCGTCCGCTACGGCTTCGCCCGGATGTTCCAGACGCTGAACGACCATCCCCAGATCGTGATCGCGATCTTCGGCGACGAGCCCTCCGCGCGGGAGTGGCTCGCGCTGCCCGACTTCGAGGCGCCGAGGAAGTCGTGGCAACCCAGAGCCGAGTAGTCCGCGGACGGACGGCGACGTGAACGACGACCCCTCACGACCTGGAGCGGCCGCGATGGAGCCGACTGCGGCGGCGTTCGCCGCCCTTGAGACGCAGGGATTGCTGCTGACGCAGGATCGTGACCTGCCCTGCGTCGTCGGCCTCGTGACCGGGGAGGTGCCCGGCACGTCGTGGTGGAGCCATCCGCAGTCGAAGGCGATTTTCGACGTCCTCGCGCGGCTGGCCGACCACCAGGACGTCCTCCTCTGCAAGCTGCTCCGCGGCAAGGAGACGCTGATCCATCGCAGCCTCTGGCCGGCGCTGATGGCGGTCGGCTGCGGTCGGAAGCCGTGGCAGCTCCGGAACCTGCCGGCCGACGCGAAGCTGCTGCTCGCGCGCACCAACCGGAGCAAGTCGCCGGTCCCGTCGTCGGGCACCGCGTCGAAACTCCTCTAGCAGCGGCTGCTGGTCGTCGCGCGCGAAGTCCACGGCGAGTCGGGTCGCCACGAGGTCGCGCTCGAGTCGTGGCCGACCTGGGCCGAGCGGACCGGCTGCCGGCCGCTGGCCTCGCTGGCGGCCGCGTGCCAAGCGCTCGAGGAGGCGACGATCCGCCTCGGCGGCACGGCGCGCGACCTGCCGTGGTGATCCGGCGACTCATGCGGGGGCTCATGCGCCACGACGCGATCGCTTCGCTGCTCGCTCCGCTGCTCCTCGCCTCCGGCTGCGAGCGACGCGAGACCGCATCGGCGCCCGTCGTCCGTACGGAGCCGCGGCCCGAGCCGCCGACCGGCAACGCGCAGGAGTTCGGGCTCCGGCTCACGCGCCAGCTCCTTCGGCAGGACGACGCCGGCGTCGACGTCCGTTTCGAGATCGCCAACGACGGCCGCGCGATCGTGGAGTTGCGCGCGGCTTCGAGCGAGTCGGGTCCGGAGGCGGCGCTGCTCGTCGAGCTCTTCGTCGACGGCGCGTGGACGCGGTCGCCCGCGACCACGACGCCGTCCGGCGACTTCCTGGAGCTCTGGCCCGGCGCCACCGAGTACGGGCGCGCGCGCGTCACGGCCGACGTCCGCTGGGCGCGCGTGGTCGTGCAGGCGAAGGGGCTCGTGAACGCCGACGGCGTATCGCTCGGTCCCGGAACCAGCGACCTCACCAGCGACGCCTTCGAGCTGCCCGCGCGCTGAGTCCTGCGCGCCGACCTCGCCGCGCGCGGCGCCGCCGTCGCGGTCCAGCGATTGCATCGGCCCGACGCGTCCTCGCACCTCCGACGGAGGCGGCCCCGATGCCCGTGACGCTCACGATCCGCGAGTCGCTGGTGATCGACGCTCCGCCCGGGATCGTCTGGGACTTCACGCAGGACTTCGCGCAGCGCTCCGCGTGGGATTCCGCGATCCGTCGCGCGCGCGTCGTGGCGTCCGCGCCCGTGCCGCGCGTCGAGGTCGAGGGCGCCGCCGGGTTCAAGGCGGTGCTGCAGTACCGCCAGTTCGAGCGGCCGCTGCGCACCAGCCTCGCGCTGGAGGAGGTCCGCTCGCCGCTGGTCGCCGGCGGCGGCGGCTCGTGGTCGTACGAGCCGCTCGGGCCGTCGACGCGCTGGACGCAGTCGAACACGATCGTCCTGCGCGACACGCTCGTCGCGCGGCTCGCCGCCCCGCTGCTGCGCTGGCAGTTCCGGCGCGCCACGCGGCGCGCGATGGCGCGCGCCAAGGCGTGCCTCGAGCGCCTCCCCGCGCGCGCTTGAAGCGGGCGACGTCGCCGTTACGGTGGCCGGCCGGCGGCGACCGCCGCCCGCGAACTTCGCGACCCGAACGGGAGAGCTCGTTGCTTCCGCCATCCGGCGCCGACTCGGACATCGCCGCGGTCGGCCACGTCATCCAGCTCGCCGTCACGCCGGTCTTCCTGCTCTCGGGGATCGCGGCGATGCTGGCGGTCATGACCAACCGGCTCTCGCGCATCGTCGACCGCGCGCGGACGAAGGAGATCCGGCTCGAGGCCGCCGCCCCGCCGCTGGCGGAGGTGCTGCGCCGCGAGCTCCGGAAGCTCTCCCATCGGGCGAGCCTGATCTATCGCGCCATCACCCTCTGCACGATCACCGCGCTGCTGGTCTGCCTCGTCGTCGTCTCGCTCTTCGTCGGCGAGTTCCTCGAGCTCGACTTCTCGGGCGTCGTCGCCTGGGTCTTCGTGGCGGGGATGGTCTCGTTCTTCTTCGGCCTGCTCCACTTCCTGCGCGAGATCTTCATCGCGACGCGCTCGCTGCGCATCGGCGAGGGGAGCGGACGATGACGCGAACCCCCGACCCCGCGACCCACCGGACCGGGCTGGCGTCGAAGGCCGCGAAGGCGCTCCCCGACGTGGGCGAGGGCGTCGCGTGCGCCGGGACCTCGATCGAGACGCGGACCTTCACGGTCCACGGCAAGGCGTTCCTCTTCGTGGGCGCGAAGAACCTGCGCCTGAAGCTCGTCCGTTCCGCCGGCGAGGCGGGCGACTTCGCGAAGCGTCCCGGGTCGGCGATCCAGATCGGCGCCGGCGGCTGGACGACGATCCGCCTCGCGGACGGCGAAGTCCCGGCGGACGCCGTGCTCCGGCGCTGGGTCGCCGAGAGCCACGCCCTCTACCACAAGCCGCGCTAGCGGAGCGGCGCGCTCACGGCTTGATGACGACCTTCACGCCTTCGCCGATCCACTCGAAGAGCTCCTCGACCTCGCCGTTGTGCATGCGGACGCAGCCGTTCGACGACTGCGTGCCGATCGAGTCGTCCTCGCGCGTGCCGTGGATGCCGAACGTCTTCGCCTCGGGGAAGTCGGGCTTCTCGTCGAAGCCGAGCCAGCGCGTGCCGAGCACGTTCTCGGGATGGCCCGCCGGGATCTCGCCGACGCCCGGCTTGAACCACGGCGGATCGACGAGGCGCGTCTTGATCTTGAAGTCGCCCTCGGGCGTCCGGTTGTCCTTGCCGAGCCCGACCGAGTAGCGGCGCAGCAGCAGGTCGCCGACGAAGACGTTGAGGCGGTAGCGCGACTTCTCGACGAGGATCGACACCGGCGCCGTCGGCACCTTCAGCTTCGCGCCGACGCGCACCTTGTCGTTCGGCATCCCGTTCATCAGCTTGATCAGGCCCGGCGTCACGCCGGAGTGGCCCTCCGACGCCAGCTTCCGGCAGATCAGCCAGAGGCTGTCGCCGGACGCGACCTCGACCTGCATGCAGCCGTCGAAGACGCGCGGATGGAGCAGGCCGCGGCGGTTCGCGTCGAGCAGCGCCTCGTACGCCTTCTCGTCGGCAGCGCGCTCGAGCGAGCCGCTCACGATCGCCTCGGTCAGCAGGCGCGCCTGCTCGACCGGCGCCGTGGTGCGCGCCGCCTGCGCGACGAGCTCGAGCGCGCGACGCCGCGCCTCGCCCTCGCTCACCGTCGTCGAGCCGCCCGGCTGGTCGTCGATGCCGAGGTCGCTCTCGCCGTCGCCCACGGGCGGCGCGGCCGCAGGCGCCTCGGCGGGCGGCGCCTCGAGCGAGGGCCCGTCGACGGAGGCGTTGCCGCTCTCGTCGCCGTCCTCGACCACCAGCGGCGTCTCGGCTGCGGCGGCGTCGGGAGCGGCGTCGAGCGCGGCGTCGTCCTCGACGAGCGCGATTTCCTCGCCCGATCCGGACGCCGCGTCCGTCGGCGCGAGATCGCGCATCGCGCGATCCTGCCAGAGCTTCAGCGCGCCGGCCGTTCCGACGCCCAACAACAGCAACACCGTGAGCCAGGTGCGCATGGCAGCCGCCTCCCCATCGGACGAACCCGCCGTCGCGACCGCTACGCGATGACGAGCTTCCCTCGATCCGCCCCCGCCTTGGACGCGTTCACGATTCGTCGCGCCAGCAAATCGCGGGACCGGAGTCCGACGACGACCGCCCTGGCGTCGCCGAACCGGCCGCGACTCTAGCAACGCCCGGGGCCGCCGCCACCAGGCCGCGGCGACGAAGCGTCCCGGCCGCTCGCCGGCGACGAAAGACCTCCACCATTGTGCCGTCGCTCATGGTGCGAACTTGAACCTGACAACGAGGGGGGCGCCCACCCAGCCTCGGAAGTCCGTCTCGCGATGGACGGCTGGACCGACGGCCGCGGATCAGGCTCCCTGGTTGATTGATCAAGGTTCAAGCATTGACGCGAGCGTCGAACACGGCAGAGGCGATCAGTCCGGTCTGCGCCGCGGCGGTCCGCAACGCACGGCGGGATGATAGCCCTCGCTCCGCGGCGCCGCCGCTCAGGCGCGCAGCCGGAGACCTTGCGCGGCGAGCCGTTCGACGATGCGCTGCTGCGCCGGATCGACCTCGGCGTCGGTGAGCGTCCGGTCGAGGGCGCGATAGGTCAGCCGGAACGCCAGCGAGCGGTGGCCCGCCGCCAGGTTCTTCCCGCGGTAGACGTCGAAGAGCTCGAGCTCGGCGAGGAGCTCCCCCGCCGCGGCGCGGATCGCCTTCTCGACCTCGGCGACCGTGATCGCGTCGGGCGTCTCGAAGGCGAGGTCGCGGCGGCTCGGCGGGAAGGTCGAGATCGCCTTCATCCGGCGCGCCCCGGCCGCCAGCGCGGCGACGACCTCGAGCTGCAGCTCGACGGCCGCCGCGGGCTCCGCGATCTCGAACCGCTTCGCCACCTCGGGATGGAGCTGCGCGACCACCCCGACCACCTTGCCCTGGGCGACGAGCTCGATGGCGCGACCCGGGTGGGCGAAGGGGGGCAGCGGCTGCGTCGGCGCCCGCCCGGAGGAGGCGACGCCCCAGCGGGAGAGGAGGCGCTCGGCGTCGCCGCGGACGGAAAGGAGGAGCGCCTCGCCGTCGGCGCCTCGGGCCGTGCGCACCGCGGCGACCATGCGTCGCTCGATCGGCAGCGGCTCGTCGCTCCCCGCGGCGCGCGGCAGGTATTCGCGCCCGCACTCGAAGAGGCGCACGTCGTCGAACTCGACGAGGTTGCGCCGCGCCGCGTCGAGCAGCGCCGGCAACAGGCTGCGGCGCATCCGCGTCGCGTCGACCGTCAGCGAGTTCTGCAGCCGGACGAAGTCGCCCGCGCCGCCGTGGTAGAGCGCGACCTGGCGGTCGGTCGCGAACGAGTAGCCGATCGTCTCGGAGTAGCCGCACTCGTGGACGAGGCAGCGGACCGCGAGGCGCTCGGCGCGGCGCAGCGGATCGGCGACCGGCGGCTTCGCCGCGAGGCGCGGCAGCGACGGCTGCACGCGGTCGTAGCCCGAGAGCCGGCCGACCTCCTCGATCAGGTCGTCCTCGCACGTCACGTCGCGGCGCGCGCGGAACGACGGCACCGTGACGGCGATGCGGCCCGCCTCGGCGCGCGCCTCGAAGCCGATCGAGCGCAGCCGCGCCGCCATCTCCTCGTCGGGCAGCGCGACGCCGAGCTTCATGCGCGCGCGCTCGGTCCGCAGCGCGATCGTCGCGGTGACCGGCTTCGCGCCGCCCGCCGCCGCGAAGCCGGCGTGCACCTTCGCATCGGGCGCGACCTGCTTCAGCAGGTGCGCGTAGCGCCGCAGCGCCAGCTCCGGCAGCGCGACGTCGAGCGACTTCTCGAAGCGCGCGACCGCCTCGCTGCGCAGGCCGAGGCGCGCCGAGGTCTTCCGCACGCGCGCCGCGTCGAACGCGGCCGACTCGAGCAGCAGCGACTTCGTCGACGCGTCGACCTCGCTCTCCTTGCCCCCCATCACGCCGGCGATCGCGACCGCGCGGGCGCCGTCGGCGATGACGAGGTCCTCGGCCCCGAGCTCGCGCGCCTGGCCGTCGAGCGTCGTGAGCTTCTCGCCCGCCCTCCCGCGCCGCACGACGATCTTCGCGCCCGCGAGCTTCGCTGCGTCGAACGGATGGGTCGGCTGCCCGAGCTCGAGCATCACGTAGTTGCTGAGGTCGACGAGGAGCGACAGCGGCCGCATCCCCGCCGCCTCGAGGCGGCGCGCCATCCAGCGCGGCGTGGCCGGCAGCGCGCCGACCTCGACGCGCAGCCCGAGGTAGAGCGGGCAGCCGGCCGGGTCGTCGAGCGCGACCGCGAACGCCGACGGATCGGCGCGCAGCGACGCGTCGACGGCCAGCGGCTTCAGCGGACGGCCGAAGAGCGCGGCCACCTCGCGCGCGAATCCGTAGTGGCCCCAGAGGTCGGCGCGATGGGTGATCGACTTGTTGTCGATCTCGAGGACGACGTCGTCGAGCCCCCAGTAGTCGCGGAACGGCGCGCCGATCGGCGCGTCCTCGGGCAGCACGAGGATCCCGTCGTGGCTGCCGCCGAGCCCGAGCTCGTCGGTCGAGCAGATCATCCCGTGGCTCAGCACGCCGCGGATCTTGCGCGCCTCGAGCGTGAGGCCGTTCGGCAGCGTGCAGCCGACCGGCGCGTAGGCGATCTTCTGTCCCGCCGCGACGTTGGGCGCGCCGCAGACGACCTCGACCGGACCGTTCCCCGCGTCGACCTTGCAGAACGACAGCCGGTCGGCGTTCGGGTGCTTCTCGCGGTGGAGCACGTGGCCGACGCGCACCTGCTCGAGGCCGGCGCCCATCCGCAGGACGCCCTCGATGAGCGCCGTCTTCATCGTGAGCTCGCGCGCGATCTCCTCCGGCGCGAGTCCGGCGAGATCGACGTGGTCGGCGAGCCAGCGCAGCGACAGCTTCATCGTCGGCCTCTCAGAACTGCCGCAGGAAGCGCAGGTCGCCCGACATCATCCAGCGGATGTCGGAGATGGCGTGGCGCATCATCGTGAGGCGGTCGATGCCGAGCCCGAACGCGAAGCCGGTGAACTTCTCGGGATCGACGTTCGCCGCCGCCAGCACCTTCGGGTGGACCATCCCGCAGCCGCAGAGCTCGATCCAGCCGCCGTGCTTGCAGGTCGCGCAGCCCTTGCCGGCGCAGAGGCGGCACTGGAAGTCGAGCTCGAGGCCCGGCTCGACGAACGGGAAGTGGTGCGGGCGCAGCCGCGTCGCGACGCGCTCGCCGAAGAGGCGGGCCAGCAGCTCGTCGAGCACCGCCTTCAAGTGCGCGACCGAGATCCCCTCGTCGACGACCAGCCCCTCGAGCTGGTGGAACGTGTGCTCGTGCGACGCGTCCTGAGTCTCGTTGCGGAAGACGCGGCCGGGCGCGACCACGCGCAACGGCGCGCCGTACTTGCGCATCGCCCGGATCTGCATGCCCGACGTGTGGGTGCGCAGGACGTTGCCGCCCTCGACGTAGAAGGTGTCCTGCGTGTCGCGCGCCGGATGGTGCGGCGGGATGTTCAGCGCCTCGAAGTTGTAGAAGTCGGTCTCGACCTCGGGCCCGTCGACGACGGTGAAGCCCATCGACTCGAAGAGCTCCTCGAGCTCGCGCATCACCGACTTGACCGGGTGCTCGTGGCCCGTGACGCGGCGCGGCGCCGGCTGCGTCGGGTCGATGCGGTCCTTCGCCAGAGCGGCGGCGACGGCGGCCGACTCGAGCGCGGACTTGCGCTCCGCCAGCGCGGCCTCGACGGCGCGTTTCGCGACGTTGCCCGCCTGCCCGACCGCCTTGCGCCCGGCGTCGTCGAGGTCCTTCAGCCCGCGCAGGATCGTCGAGAGCTGCCCGCTCTTGCCGAGCACGTCGCGCTCGACCGCCTGCAGCGCCTCGATCGTCGCGGCAGCCGCGGCGTCGCCGCGCGCCTTCGCCTCGATGGCGGCGATCGACTGGAGCAGCGCTTCGCTCATGTCATCCGTCCCGGCTCGCCCCCGCCAGCCGAGCGCCGCGCGTCGAGGGGCGAGTCCGGGGCGGGCGCGGCGGATCGATCAGGCCGCGATCGCGGCCTTGGCCTTCGCGACGAACTCGTCGAACTGGCCCGGCGCGTCGACGGCGATGGCCGCCAGCACCTTGCGGTTCACGGTCACGTTCGCCTTCTTCAGGCCGCCCATGAACTGCGAGTAGGAGAGGCCGCGATCGGTGAGCGCCGCCGAGATCCGGATGATCCAGAGGCGCCGGAAGTCGCGCTTCTTGTTGCGGCGGTCGCGGAAGGCGTAGCGATCCGCGCGGATCGCCACGGCGCGCGCCTGGCGCTTCTTCTTGTGCAGGCTCCCGCGGAAGCCCTTCACGCGCTTCATCAGGCGCTTGCGGCGCTTCAGACGGGTCACGACGCTGCGGACGCGCGGCATGGCGGATCACTCCCTCGATTCGGTCGGATCGGTCGGTTCGGTCAGGCGCGAGCTCAGAGGCTGGGGCTCAGGAGCTGCATGTACGCCTTGTAGTAGTGCTTCGGCACTTCCTTCGCCTTGCGCAGCTTGCGGCGCCGCTTGGCCCGCTTGCCCGACTGGAGGTGGCGACGCCCCTCGCGGTGGTGCATCAGCTTGCCGGTCGCGGTGACCTTGATCCGGCGCTTCAGCGACTTCCTGGTCTTCATCTTCGGCACGGCACGTTTCTCCGGGATCGCGAGCGGTCGCCGCGGGAGCGGCGTCAGTTCGCGGGCGCCGCGCTCGGCGGCGTCGATTCGTCGGCGGCGGACGCCGCGGGCGGGACCGGGGCCTCGCCCGTCCCGGCCGCTCCGTCGCGGCTGGCGTCCTTCTTCGGTTCCTTCGCGTGGTCCTTGTCGTGGTCCTTCTCGTGGTCCTTCTCGTGGTCCTTGTCGTGGTCCTTGTCGTGCCGCGACTCCCCGCTCTTGGGGCTGTCGTGCGGCTTCGGCGGCGCGGTCGAGATCAGCAGCAGCGAGAGGCGGCGGCCCTCCATCTTGGCCGACCGCTCCACCTTCGAGATGTCGGTGAGCTTGGCGACGAAGCTGTCGAGCACCACCCTCGCGACGTCCATGTGCGACATCTCGCGGCCACGGAACAGCATCGTGACCTGCACCTTGTCGCCGTCGAGGAGGAAGTCGCGCGCCTGCTTCGCCTTGTAGCCGACGTCGTGCTCGGCGATCTTCGGCCGCAGCCGGACCTCCTTGGTCACCACCTGCTTCTGCTTGCGCTTGGAGTCGTGCTCCTTCTTCTTGAGCGTGTAGAGGAACTTGCCGTAGTCCATCACCTTGCAGACCGGAGGGCGCGCTTCCGGCGAGACCTCGACGAGGTCGAGCCCCTTGTCGTAGGCCATCTGCCGCGCCACTTCGGCATCGACGATCCCGACCATCGCGCCGGTGTCGTCGATCAACCGCACCTGCCGAATCCGGATCATGTCGTTGATGCGGTACTGATGCTGCGTGGTCGTACGCCGTCCCTCCGAAGTCCAAAAGGCGACCCGCGGGCCGCTCGATCCCGAGCCCTCAATGGGTCAGGAAGCCCGCGGGTCAACGTCCCTCTGTCCCTGGGCAACGAGTGCCCGGGAAAGGGGCGGGCATCCTAGGGGGGTGCGCGGCGGGGATCAAGGCTTGCGCTCTCGGGGAGGCCCCCCGGGAGCGCCCGCGCCCCGGGTCACTTCTTCGCGGCCACCTCGCCGCGGAGCCGCTCGATGAAGGCGGCCAGCGGCACCGCCCCGCTGTCGCCGCCCCCCCGCTCGCGGACCGCCACGGCGCCGCTGTCGCGCTCCCGCCCGCCGACCACCAGGAGGTAGGGCACCTTCTCGAGCGCGCCGTCGCGCACCTTCGCCCCGATCTTCTCGGGCCGCTCGTCGAGCTCGACGCGGAAGCCCGCGGCCGCGAGCTTGTCGGCGACCTCGCGCCCGTAGGGCACGAACTCGCTCGCGACCGGCAGCACCTTCGCCTGCACCGGCGAGAGCCACGCCGGCAGGTTGCCCGCCGTGTGCTCGAGGTAGACGCCGATGAAGCGCTCGAGCGAACCGAGCATCGCGCGGTGGATCACCACTGGCCGCTGCGCCGTCCCGTCCTGCGCGCTGAAGTGGAGGTCGAAGCGGTTGGCCGCGTTGAAGTCGAGCTGGATCGTCGAGAGCTGCCACGCGCGGCCGATCGCGTCGCGCACCTGGAAGTCGATCTTCGGGCCGTAGAAGGCGCCGTCGCCCGGGTTGAGCGTGTACTCCTGCCCGAGCTTCGCGAGCGCCTCGAGCAGCAGCTTCTCGGCGGTCGCCCAGAGCTCGTCGGAGCCGACCGACTTCTCCGGCCGCGTGCCGACCATCACCTTCGGCGCGGGCAGCCCGAGGTCCCGGTAGATGCGGCGCTGCAGCTCGAAGCAGCGGCCGATCTCGTCGCCGATCTGCTCGGGCGCGACGAAGGTGTGGCCGTCGTCCTGCGAGAAGCTGCGCACGCGGGTGAGGCCGGCGACGACGCCGCTGCGCTCGAAGCGGTGGAGGCGGCCGAAGTCGGCGAAGCGCAGCGGCAGCTCGCGGTAGCTGCGGACGCGCGACGCGAACATGAGGAAGTGGCTCGGGCAGTTCATCGGCTTGACGCCGAACTCCCGCTCCTCCGCCTCGGTGAAGTACATGTTGTCCTTGTAGTTCTCGTAATGGCCCGACTGCTTCCAGAGCTCCGTCGAGAAGATCTGCGGAGTGATCACCTCCTGGTAGCCGAACTCGGGGTAGAGCCCGCGCACGTAGGCGATCAGCGCGTTGTAGATCCACGCGCCCTTCGGCAGGAAGAACGGGCTCGCCGGCGCGACCGGGTGGAACATGAAGAGGCCGAGCTCCTTGCCGACCTTGCGATGGTCGCGGCGCACGGCCTCCTCGCGCGCCTTCAGGTGCTCCTCGAGCGACTTCGCGTCGAGGAACGCCGTGCCGTAGATGCGCTGGAGCTGCTGGCGCTTCTCGTCGCCGCGCCAGTAGGCGCCCGCGATCGAGAGGAGCTTGAAGTGCTTGATGCGGCCGGTCGACGGCACGTGCGGGCCGGTGCAGAGGTCGGTGAACTCGCCCTGCGTGTAGAAGCTGATCGGCGCGGCGGGATCGAACCCCTCGATCAGCTCGCGCTTGTAGGGATCGTTGCGCTCGTCGGCCCACGCGAGCGCGGCGTCGCGCGCCATCACGGCGCGCTTCACCGGGAAGTCGGCGCCGCTCGCCGCCTTCATCTCCGCCTCGATCTTCGCGAGGTCGTCGGGCTCGAGCTGCTTGGGCAGCTCCATGTCGTAGTAGAAGCCGTTCTCGATCACCGGCCCGACGCCGAACTTCGCCTCGGGCCAGAGCCGCTTCACCGCCTGCGCGAGGAGGTGGGCGCAGCTGTGGCGCACGACGTCGAGCGCCTCGGGATCGGCCTCGGTCACGAACTTCACCTTCGCGTCGCGGTCGAGCCCGACGTGGAGGTCCAGCGTCGCGCCGTCGACGACGGCGCCGACCGCCTTCTTGCCCAGCGAGATCGCGATCGACTTCGCGAGCTCGCCCAGGTTGACGCCCTTCGCGGGCTCGATCACCTTCCCGTCGGGCAGGGTGACCTTGATCGTCTCGGCCATGGCGTTCCTTCTCTCTCTTCCAATCCCGCTCGACGGACGCGTCCGGTCGCCCGCGTCACGCCTGCGGCGGCAGCTCGAAACGGATCTTCAGCTCGCGGCCGACGCGCTCGTCGGCGGGCGTCGGCGCCCCCGTCATCAGGTCGGTCGCCGTCGCCGTCTTCGGGAAGGCGATCACCTCGCGGATGTTCTCCTGCTCCAGCAGCAGCGCGACGAGGCGGTCGATGCCGATGCCGATGCCGCCGTGCGGCGGCGCGCCGTAGTCGAAGGCGCCGAGCATGAAGCCGAACTTCCGCTCGGCCACCTCGGCCGGCACGCCGACCGCCGCGAAGACGCGCTGCTGCAGCTCGCGGTCGTGGATCCGGATCGATCCCGAGCCGAGCTCCCAGCCGTTCAGCACCAGGTCGTAGGCGCGCGCCATCACGGCGCCCGGCTCCTTCACGATCTGCCCCTCGTAGCTCTCGATCGGCGTCGTGAAGGGGTGGTGCGCCGCCTTCCACGCCCGCTGCTCGTCGTCGTACTCGAAGAGCGGGAACTCGACGACCCAGCACATCTCGAGCACGCCCTTCTTCACGCCGCCGAACCGCTCGCCCAGCGCGCGGCGCACCTCGGCCAGCGCGGCGCAGGCGACCTTCGTCCGGTCGGCGACGAAGAGGAGCAGGTCGCCCGGCGCGGCGCCGAGCTTCGCGACGATCGCCTTGCCCGCGCCGTCCTCGAGCCCCTTCGCGACCCCGCCGGCCGCCTTGCCGGCCGCGTCGATCTTGCTCCAGGCGAGCCCCTTCGCGCCGAGCTCCTTCGCCCGCGCCTCGAGCCCCTCGATCTCCTTGCGCGACAGCGCCTCGCCGCCCGGCACGCGCAGCGCGCGCAGCACGCCGCCCGCGTCGACCGCGCCGCGGAAGATCTTGAACTCGCTCGACTTCGCCTCGTCCGACACGTCGACGATCACGAGCGAATTGCGGAAGTCGGGCTTGTCGCAGCCGTAGCGCAGCATCGACTCCTTCCACGTGATGCGGCGGAACGGTCGCGCCACGCGGACGCCCATCGTCGCCTCGACCGCGTGGGCGATCGCCGACTCGACCGTCGCGAAGACGATCTCCTCGTCCGGGAAGCTCATCTCGAGGTCGAGCTGCGTGAACTCCGGCTGGCGGTCGGCGCGCAGGTCCTCGTCGCGCATGCAGCGCGCGATCTGGAAGTAGCGGTCGTAGCCCGCCACCATCAGCAGCTGCTTGAAGATCTGCGGCGACTGCGGCAGCGCGTAGCAGTGGCCGGGGTAGAGGCGGCTCGGCACGAAGTACTCGCGCGCCCCCTCCGGCGTCGCCTTGGTCAGCAGCGGCGTCTCGACCTCGACGAACTCCTGGCGGGTGAAGTCGTCGCGGATCGCCTGGAGGAACTTGTGGCGGAAGACCATGTTCCGCTGCATCGCCGGCCGGCGCAGGTCGAGGTAGCGGTACTTGAGGCGCACCTCCTCGGAGATCTTCGCGTCGTCGCGGATCTCGAAGGGCGGCGTCTTCGCGCGGTTCAGGATCTCGAGGCGGTCGGCCACCAGCTCGACCTCGCCGGTGGCACGGTCGGCGTTGACGTTCTCCTTCGGGCGCGCGCGCACGACGCCGCCGACGGCGACGACGTCCTCGGGCCGCAGCGACTGCGCGTCGGCCAGCAGCTTCGCGTCGCCGTCGCCGAAGAAGACCTGCGTCAGCCCCCAGCGGTCGCGCAGGTCGCCGAAGACGAAGTGGGCGTGGTCGCGGGTCGTGTGGACCCAGCCGTTGAGCGTGACGCGCCGGCCGACGTCGCCCGCGCGCAGCTCGCCGCAGGTGTGCGTCCGCCTCGTGAAGGCGCCTGCGCCCTGGCCCATCGCCTCGCTCCCTCGGAAAAGCGCGGGAGCATAGCGCAGCGGTCAGTCGAGCCCCGGCAGCCCCGCGACCTCGATGCGCGCCAGCGCGCGCTTCAGCGCCGCCTCGGCGCGCGCCTGGTCGATCTTCGCGTCGCGCTTGCGCACGCGCTCCTTGGCGCGCGCCTTCGCCTTCTCGGCGCGCGAGACGTCGATCTTGCTCCGCGGGTTGCAGAAGTCGACGAGCGCCCGCGTGCCGGCGCGCCGCACCTCGACGAACCCCTCGCCGACCGCGAACGCCAGCTCCTTGCCGTCCTCGCGCCGCAGCCGCAGCACGCCGGCGTCGAGCACGGCCAGCAGCGGCGCGTGGCGCGCCAGCACGCCGAAGAGGCCGTCGCGGCCGCGCAGGCGCAGCGACGTGACCTTGCCGCGGAAGGCGGAGCCCTCCGGCGTGATCACCTCGAACTCGAACGGGGCGGAGGCCATGGCTCGCTCAGACCTTCGCGCCGAGCTTCTTCGCGTTCTCGCGGACCTCCTCGATCGCGCCGGCCATGTAGAAGGCCTGCTCCGGCAGCGCGTCGCACTTGCCCTCGATGATCTCCTTGAAGGAGCGCACCGTGTCCTCGCGCTTGACGTAGCGGCCGGGCGCGCCGGTGAACTGCTCGGCGACGAAGAAGGGCTGCGACATGAAGCGCTGCATCTTGCGCGCGCGCTGCACGGTGAGGCGGTCGTCGTCCGACAGCTCCTCCATGCCGAGGATCGCGATGATGTCCTTCAGGTCGTTGTAGCGCTGCAGCGTCTCCTGCACCTTGCGCGCGAGCTCGTAGTGCTCCTGCCCGACGTACTGCGGGTCGAGCATGCGCGACGTGGAGCGCAGCGGGTCGACGGCCGGGTAGATGCCGAGCTCGGCGATCGAGCGCTCGAGGCGGATGGTCGAGTCGAGGTGGGTGAAGGTCGCGACCGGCGCCGGGTCGGTGTAGTCGTCGGCCGGGACGTAGATCGCCTGCAGCGAGGTGATCGAGCCCTTGCGCGTCGACGTGATGCGCTCCTGGAGCGCGCCCATCTCCGACGCCATCGTCGGCTGGTAGCCGACGGCGCTCGGCATGCGGCCGAGGAGCGCCGAGACCTCCGAGCCCGCCTGCACGAAGCGGAAGATGTTGTCGATGAAGAGGAGCACGTCCTGCCCCTTCACGTCGCGGAAGTACTCGCACATCGTGAGCGCGGTGAGGGCGACGCGGAGGCGCGCGCCCGGCGGCTCGTTCATCTGGCCGAAGATCAGGCAGGTCTTCGCGAGGACGCCCGACTCCGACATCTCGAGGTAGAGGTCGTTGCCCTCGCGGGTGCGCTCGCCGACGCCGGCGAACGCGGAGTAGCCGCCGTGCTCGGTCGCGATCGCGTGGATCAGCTCCTGGATGAGCACGGTCTTGCCGACGCCGGCGCCGCCGAAGAGGCCGATCTTGCCGCCCTTCGCGAACGGGCAGAGCAGGTCGATGACCTTGATGCCCGTCTCGAAGATCTCGGAGACCGGCATCTGGTCCTCGAAGGTCGGGGCCGGCCGGTGGATCGGCATCGTCTCGGTGTTGGCCACCGCGCCCTTCCCGTCGATCGCCTCGCCGAGCATGTTGAAGAGGCGGCCGAGGCACGGCTCGCCGACCGGGATCGTGATCGGCGCGCCGGTGTCGACGACCTCCATGCCGCGCACGAGGCCGTCGGTCGACGCCATCGAGACGCAGCGCACGACCTCGTCGCCGAGGTGGGCCGCGACCTCGAGCGTGATGTGGAGGTTGCGGGCGGCGTCGTCGAGCTTGAGCGCGTTGTAGATCGCCGGCAGCCGTCCCGCCGCGAACTTCACGTCCACGACCGGCCCGACGACTTCCAGCACGTTGCCCTTGTTCATCGCGATCTCCGATCCTGCGTTCCGAATCCCTGGCCGAACTCCCGTCCGAGCACGCCGCTCATGCCTGCGCCTCGGCGCCGCCGACGATGTCGAGCAGCTCCTTGGTGATCGACTCCTGCCGCGCGCGGTTGTACTTCCGCGTGAGCGTGCCGATCATCTCGCCGGCCGCGTCGGTCGCCGCCTTCATGGCAGCCCGCCGCGCGGCCTGTTCCGAAGCCATCGAGTCGAGCATCGCGGCGAAGATCCGCATCGCGAGGCTCTTCGGCATCAGCACGTCGAAGAGCTCCTGCGGCGACGGCTCGAGCAGCATCATCGCCGCCGCGCTCGCCGCGGCCGCCTTCGCGGCGTCCGCCTTCGCGTCGCCCTTCGCCTCGCTCTTCGCGTCGGCCGCCGCCTCGGCCACGACCGGCAGCAGCCGGTCGACCGTCGTCACCTGCTTGCCGACCGAGAGGAAGCGCGTGTAGACGACGTGCACCTCGTCGACGCCGCCGTTCGCGCTCCCCGCGAGGAAGAGCTCCGTCATCCTGCGGGCGATCTCCCGCGCGCGCCGGAAGCCGAGCTTCTCGACCTCGTCGGGGAAGGCCTCCTTGATCGGCAGGCGGCGCGCGTAGTGGACGCGCGCCTTCTTGCCGATCGTGTAGAGGTCGAACGGCAGCTCCTTGCGCTCGGCGAGGAACGCCGAGACCTTGCGGAAGACGTTGGCGTTGTAGGCGCCGCAGAGCCCGCGGTCGGAGCCGATCACCACCAGCGCGATGCGCCCCACCTTCTCGCGCGCCTGCGTCAGCGGCGAGGTGACCTTCGAGCCGGCCAGCAGCGCGCTGAAGCCCTTGATGGCATCGGCGTAGGGGCGCGCCCCTTCCGCCTTGGTCTGCATGCGCCGCAGCCGCGTGGTCGCGACCATCTCCATCGCGCGCGTGATCTTCTGGATCGAAGTCACGCTGCGGATGCGGCGGCGCAGCTCCTTCATGCCCTGGGCCATGGCGTCAGCTCGCCCGGAAGGTCTGCTTGAACTCGGCGATCGCGGCGTCGAGCTGCGCCTTCACGTCGTCGGCCAGCTTCTTCTCGTCGCGCAGCCGCGTGAGGACCGCGGGGTGGCGATCCTCGAGGAAGCGATGGAGCCCCTTCTCGAACGCCCCCACCGCCGCGGCGGGGTAGGCGTCGAGCGCGCCGCTCGAGCCGGCGTAGACCGAGACGACCTGCTTCTCCATCGCCATCGGCTGGTACTGGCCCTGCTTCAGCAGCTCGGTGAGCCGCTCGCCGCGGGTCAGCTGCGCCTGCGTCGCCGCGTCGAGGTCGGAGCCGAACTGCGCGAACGCCGCGAGCGCGCGGTACTGGGCGAGGCCGAGGCGCAGCCCGCCCGCGACCTTCTTCATGCCGGCCGTCTGCGCCGAGCCGCCGACGCGCGACACCGAGATGCCGGAGTTCACGGCCGGCCGGATGCCCGAGTTGAAGAGGTCGGTCTCGAGGAAGATCTGGCCGTCGGTGATCGAGATGATGTTCGTCGGGATGTAGGCCGAGACGTCGCCGTCCTGCGTCTCGACGATCGGCAGCGCCGTCAGCGAGCCGCCGCCCGCCTTGAACTGCGGGTTCATCTTCGGCGCGTCGACGTTGATCTTCGCGGCGCGCTCGAGCAGGCGGCTGTGGAGGTTGAAGATGTCGCCCGGGAACGCCTCGCGGCCCGGCGGGCGGCGCAGCAGCAGCGACACCTGGCGCCACGCGGTCGCGTGCTTGTAGATGTCGTCGTAGATGACGAGGACGTGCTTGCCCTCGTCGCGGAAGCGCTCGCCCATCGCGCAGCCGGAGAAGGGCGCGAGGAACTGCATCGAGGCCTGGTCGGACGCGGGCGCGTTGACGACGATGCACTTGTCCATCACGCCGCCCTGCTCGAGCGCGCGCACGACCGACTTCACGGTCGACATCTTCTGGCCGATCGCGACGTAGATGCAGATCACGTCGGTCGACTTCTGGTTCAGCATCGCGTCGACGCAGATCGCGGTCTTGCCGGTCTGGCGGTCGCCGATGATCAGCTCGCGCTGGCCGCGGCCGATCGGGATCATGGCGTCGATCGCCTTGATCCCGGTCATCATCGGTTCCTTGACCGGCTGGCGCTCGACGACGTTCGGCGCGCGGCCCTCGCAGGGATACCAGTCGTCCTTCGCGACCTCGATCGGCCCCTTGCCGTCGACCGGCTGGCCGAGCGCGTTCACCACGCGGCCCAGCAGCTTCGGCCCGGTCGGCACGGAGATCAGGCGGCCGGTCGTGCGGACCTCGTCGCCTTCCTTGATCTTGGTCTCGGCGCCGAAGAGGACGGCGCCGACGTTGTCCTCCTCGAGGTTGAGCGCCATCCCGAACACCCCGCCGGGGAATTCGAGGATCTCGCTCATCATGCACTTGTCGAGACCGTGGATGCGGGCGACGCCGTCGCCGACCGACAACACGGTGCCGACGTTCTCGACCTTGAGGGTCGCGCGGTAGTTCTTGAGCTCCCGCTTGAGGACGTCGGTGACTTCCGCCGGCTTGAGATCCATCGGCTGGTTCCTGTGCCTTCCTGCTTCGACCCGCTCAGGCCACGTCCGACGCCGCCGCCTTCGGCAGCGTCACGCGCCCGAGCTCCTCGCGCATCCCGGCGAGTCGGCGGCGCGCCGACCCGTCGAGCAGCAGCGATCCCACCTTGACGCGCACGCCGCCCAGCAGCGACGCGTCGACCTTCTCGTCCAGCGTGACCTTCTTGCGCGTCAGGTCGGCCAGGCGCGCCACCAGCGTCGCGCGCGTCTCCGCGTCGAGCGGCGCCGCCGACACGACCTCCGCCACCGCCTCGCCGCGCTGCTCGCGCAGCATCGCGGCGAACTCCTCCGCCGCCTGCAGCAGCAGCCGCTCGCGGCGGCGGTCGAGCAGGAAACGGCAGAAGTCCACGGTCAGCGGCTTCGCCTGCTCGCCGATCCGGCGGTCGATCACGGCGCGCTTCTTCGCCGCGTCGGTGCGCGGGTCGAGCAGCGCCGAGAGCTCGGCCGGATGCCTGGTGAACTCGGCGAGCAGCCGCTCGAGGTCATGGAGCACGCCCTCGGCCGCCTTCTGCTCGAGCGCGAGCTCGAACAGGGCGCGGACGTAGCGGCGGGCGATGGTGCGCTCGGTCACGGCCGGCTCATCCGCGCTTCATCTGCTCGATCGCGGCGCTGGCCAGGCGACGGTGGTCGTCCTGGTTCACGGCGCGACCCAGCACGCTCGACGCCGCCTCGAGGGCGAGGTCGACCGCCTGCACGCGGATCTCCTCCACCGCCTGCTGCTTCGCCAGCGAGATCTCGTCGCGCGCGCGGGTGAGCAGCTTGTCGGCCTGCCCGTGCGCCTCGACCTCGAGCTCCTTGGCGAGCTTCTCGCCGCGCGCCCGCGTCTCCTCGACGATCTGGTCGGCCTTGACGTAGGCCTCCTTCAGCTTCGCCTCGGTCTCCGCGGCCGCGCGCTTCGCCTCGGCCTCCGCGCGCTCCGCCTTCGACAGCCCCTCCTCGATCTTCTTCTCGCGCGCCTCGAGCGCCGCGATCAGCGGCTTCCAGGCGACCTTCGCGAGGATGAAGACGACGACGCCGAAGACGGCCCAGGTCCAGATGAGGGTGCCCGGGTCGAACTTCAGCGGGTGCCAACCGGATCCATCGGATCCCGCCGACTCCGAAGCGAGGAGAAGGTAGAGCGCGTTCATGCCGAAGCTCCGCGGACCCGCCGTGCTGGCGGATCCCACGATGCGATCACCTGGCCCGGCGTAGCGCCGAGCTCTGCTTCCGACGGGCCGACGGCGCAGCCGAGGCCCCGGGCCGGCGAGGTCGCCGGCCCGACGATCACAGGACGATCGCGAGGATGCAGGTGATGATCGCGAGCAGCGTGACGCCTTCGATCAGCGCCGCCGCGAGCAGCATGCCGCCGCGGATGTCGCCGGCCGCCTCGGGCTGGCGCGAGATGCCTTCCATCGCCGCCGCGGCGAGGCGCGAGATGCCGAAGCCGCCGCCGACGATGCAGAGTCCGGCGCCGATCGCGGCCATCGCCTTGTTGAGGCCGAAGTCGAACTTGCCGGCCTCTTCCGCCGCCAGGGTCACCAACGTAACGAGCAGGTCCATCTCAGGATCTCCGTGTCGGTCGCCCTCGCGGGCGCCCTTCGTGTCTCATGCGCCCGGCCGGGCGCCGTCGTTCATCCGGCGCCCTCGCGGGCACCGGCCAGGAATCGTGGTTGTCGTCGTTCGGGATCGGGTTCGGTTCGATCGTCCGTCGTGGCGCGCCGCGCGCCGTCGTGGTCAGTGCTCCGGATGGACCGCGGCGCCGACGAAGAGGATCGAGAGGTACGTGAAGATGTAGGCTTGGATGAAGGCCACCAGCAGCTCGAGGAACGTCAGGAAGGTGTTGAAGGCGACGCCGACGGCCGCGATCGAGTAGCTCTGGAAGAGGTAGAGCAGCCCGTAGACGGTCAGCATCGCGAGGTGGCCGCCGACCATGTTCGCGAAGAGACGGATGGTCAACGCGATGGGCTTGATGATCAGCCCGAGCACCTCGATCGGATACATGATGCAGAGGATCGCGGCGCGCATCGCCTTCATGCCCGCGCTCGAGCCGAGGTGGATGGGCGGCGCGAGGCCGATCACGTAGTGGCCGAACCCCTGCTCCTTGATCCCGCCGTAGAGGATCGCGGTGAAGGTCGTCAGCGCGAGGCCGGCGGTCACCCAGAAGTTGGCGGTCGCCGTGGTCGGGAAATGCATCGACCGGAAGAAGTCGAAGTTCGGGAGGATCCCGAAGAGGTTCATCACCAGGATGCAGAAGAACTGCGTCAGGAACAGCGGCAGGAAGCGCCGGCCGTGGTGCTCGCCGATGTTGGCGTAGACCATGTCGTTCTTGACGAACGTGACGAGCGCCTCGAGGCAGTTCTGCAGCGGGCCGCGCGCGATCGGGTCGCTGCGGCGCTTCGCCGCGAGCCAGCCGAACGCGAGGAGGACGATCCCCGCCGAGATCAGCAGCGCGAGGTTGTGGTTCGTGAAGTGGAACGGGACCCCGCCGACGTCGAGGTAGGGCTTGGCGGTGTAGGGGTGCGCGAAGAGGTGGCCGTAGACCTCGTTCATCATCTCGGAGGCGGAGAGCTCCTCCGCCGCCGCAGGACCGGCCTGCGCTGCATGACCGGCCGGCGCCGCGGCGCCTTCGGGCGCATGCTGCGGCGCGAAGAGACCGAGGGCCGCGACCAGCGTCGCGACCCGGGGCAGCAGCAGCAGCGTCGACGCCAGCGCCATCACCCTTTCGTCTCCCGCCTCCGGAAGTGCCTCGCCCCGTCGATCACCGCCGCCGCGAAGTAAGCCGCGCCGACCGTGAAAACCAGCGCCACCCGATGGTCGAGCCGGCTGAGCCCGAGGGCCAGCGCCAGCACGGCCGCGAGGAGGAGTCGCAGCGCCATCGCGGCGAGCTGCACCCCCGTGCCTCGAAGATGCAAGCCGCGCGCCAGCAGCGGAGCCGCGCCGAAGAACATCGCGCCCGTCCCCGCCGCGACCACCACGACCTGCCACGCCACCGTCATCGCGCCTTCTCGTCCGGTCCGCCGTCCTTCGGTCGCCGCTCGAGCTGCGCCAGCGTCTGCATCACGACCCGCAGCCCGACCGCGCCGCCGACGACGCCGAAGAGCAGCGTGAACGCGAGCGGACGCCAGCCGAGCGACCGGTCGAGCCACATCCCGCCGAACACGCCCGCCGCGACGGCCACGGCGAAGAGGGTCCCGAGCCCGCCCGCCACCGCGAAGGCCTGGGCGAGCGCCCGGAACTGCCGCCGCTCCCCCATGCCGAGCCCCCGTGATGGAACCTCCGTGGCCGGTCGAGAAGGGGCGGGACGATAGCGGGCCCCCCGGCGGGGACAACCGGGGCGCGACCGAGGGATGGCGGCGCCGCGCGCCCCGGAGGATGGTTCCCACTCCAGGGGCGTAAGGGAAAACTGTCGGAACCAACCGCCGCCCCCTTCTTATGGACGAACGGTTGGATCCCCCCGACGTGCGGGGCGCAGCGACAGCCAGGGAACGATGGACGACCTCGACCTCGCGACACTCGAGCAGGCGCGCGCCGGCGACCTCGACGCCTACCGCTCCTTCGTCAAGGCGTACGAGCGGCCGATCCACCACACGGTGTGGCGGCTGGTCGGGACGCGCTTCGCCGCCGACATCGAGGACATCACCCAGGACATCTTCATCAAGCTCTTCCGCGCGCTGCCGCAGTTCGACTCGCAGCGCGGGACGAAGCTGTCGAGCTGGGTCTTCACCTTCGTGAAGAACTACTGCTTCGACGTGCTCAAGCGGCGGCGCCTGCCGACCGTCTCGCTCGACGCCGGCGCGGACGGCGGCACCCTCCCGGTCGTCGCGCCGACGCGCACGCCGCGCGACGAGCTCTCGGTGCGCGAGGTGCAGGACGCGATCGCGCGCGCCGTCGACCTCCTGCCGCGCGAGCAGAAGCTCGCCTTCGTGCTGCGCGAGTACGAGGGGCTCGCCTACGCCGAGATCGCCGACATCTCCGGCTGCAGCGAGGGCACCATCAAGTCCCGCATCCACCGCGCGAAGGAAGCGCTCCGCTTCCGCCTGCGCCACCTCCTGCTCGACCTCGAAGGAGAGCGCTCGTGAGCCTCTTCCCCTCCCCCCTCGACTGCGAGGCGTTCCGCTCGCGCGTCCACTTCCGCGACGAGCTGCGCGCCGGCGAGCGCGCCGTCTTCGACGACCACGCCGCGACGTGCGAGCCGTGCTCGCGCCTGCTGGTCGAATGCCAGCAGCTCGACGACCTCCTGCTGCAGTGGCGCGTGCCGGCCCTCGCGCCGCGCGACGGCCGCGGCCTCGTCGAGTCGATCGAGCGCGGCCTCGACGGCGAGGGGCCGGCGGCCAGCTGCGCCGAGACGACCGCGTCGCTCCACCACCTCGAGAGCGGCGACCTCGAGCCGTGGCTCGCCGCGCGCGTCGAGCGCCATCTCGCGCGCTGCCGCGAATGCGCCGAGCACCACGAGGAGGTCCGCCACTCGCGCAGCCTCTGGCAGACGTGGCGCGCGCCCGACCCCGACGAGAGCTTCGCCGACCGCCTCGTGCGCCGCCTCGAGCCCGAGACGCGCATGGCGCGCCGCCGCCGCCAGCTCTACGACTGGGCGTTCGGCCCGCTCCACGTGCCGCGCGCCGCCGCGGCGCTGGTGCTCGCCTCGCTGACGCTCCTCTCGCTCGGCCTGCTCCAGGCGCGCCTCGGCAACCCGGGCGCGCGCGTGCAGGAGGTCGGCACCGACGGCTTCAACACCGCCTCCCACCGCCGCCCGATCGTCCCGATCGCGCCGGCGACCTACGCGCCGGGCGGGCGCGGCGACCCGACCGGCAGCCTCTCGCGCGAGGCGGCGCCGGTGCGGCGCGACCAGTCGCTCCGCTCGACGCTCCGCACGCGGGAGGACGAATGAGCGTCCTCGCGACGCTGCTGGCGGCCTGCTGCTCCTGCCTCGAGCCGGAGCTCTCGGCGGGCCTGTTCGACGGCGACGGCCCGCCGCCGGTCGCGACGCGCCGCGCCGCCGACCCGGAGGAGCTCGAGCGCATCGACGCGCTGCTCAAGCGCCAGGACGAGCTGATCCTCGCGCGGCGCAGCGACGAGGCGGCCGCCGACTACGAGCCGGAGTTCGAGTCGCGCGACTTCGACGTCGACTCGGCGCGCGACCTGCTGCGCCGCTGGGACGACTTCGTCGGGTCGCGCCACGACACGGTGATCGCGAGCTCGATCCTCCACGCCGACCGGATCGGCGAGTTCCTCGTCGCCGACGTGCGCCGCCTCGTGAAGGCGGTGCGCGCGTGCGACGGCGTCGCGACGGAGGAGCAGAGCTTCGAGACCGTCGTCCTGCGCGACCGCGGCGGCAAGCTCGTCGTCTCGGAGCTCTACGAGAACGAGGCGTCGAAGGCGGCGCGCCTCGACCGCGCGGCGCGGAAGTACGACGCGCGCGCCGAGCTGCGCTACTCGCTGCGCATCCCCGAGCCGTTCGTCGCCGTGCCGCGCTCGCCGCCCGGCGCGGCGCTCGACGACCTGCTGCTGATCGACCCGGCCGACGACACGACGCTCGGGCTGATGCTCTGGGACCCGACGGTCGACGAGTCGCTCGAGGAGCTCGCCTACGGCGACCTCGCCGGCCCGTCGACGACCTTCCTCGTCGAGCCGAAGCCGTTCGAGCGCGCGCCGCCCGCCTTCGCGACCGCGCTGCAGGCCGAGGTCGAGGTCGCGCCGCGCGAGGAGAAGCCGGGCAAGGGGCCGCTCCCGCCGCGTCGCAAGCGGACGATGCGCGAGCGCGTCGTCTACCTCACGCCCGACAAGCGGATGGTCTTCGCCGCGTGGCTGCGCGCGCCGGCGGAGCGGTTCGACGCGGTCAAGGGCAAGGTCGACGAGCTCGTCCGCAGCCTGCGCCTCTCCGAGATCAAGCCGGGCCGCCCCTACCACCAGGCGCTGCTCGAGGTGAACGAGCACTGGAAGACGCTGCAGGACGGGATCTGGCGCCCGTCCGCCACCTCGATCGAGGTCGTGATCCCGCCGGGCCTCGCCGCGACGCCGCTGCTCGGCGACCACGTGCTGCGGCTGCGCCTCAAGCTGATCGAAGACCTCGACTCGACGCTGATCGTCCGGCTCTTCCCCAGCGGCGAGAACCGCATCTCCGCCAAGAAGCTGCTGGAGAACTCGGTGCAGCGCATGACCGCGTTCGCCTGCGCCGAGGGCGCGGGCGGCGACTCGCAGCGCCTCGAGGGCTTCGTCGACGTCCTCGGCCAGCACGGCGACTGGAACCGCGTCGAGATCACCTGCCCCGACGGCTCGCGGCGGAGCTACCAGATCGTCGCGGTCGACCGCGCCGACTGCCAGGTGCAGGTGCAGCTGCTGCCCGGCTCGGGAAAGATCGACGTCCAGTCGGCCGCGCTGCGCAAGGTGCTCGACGCGCTGCGCGTCCGCGGCGAGACGCCGGCGCCCGCGACCACCGCCAAGCCGGACGGCGACAAGTAGCCGCGCGCCGCCGGCTCAGCCGCCGCCCGTCGCCTTCTTCTGCTCGAGCTCGGCGCGCTTCGCGTCCTCGGCGGCGAGCGCCTGCTCGAGCGCCGCGTTCTGCTGCTTCTGCGCCTCGATCGCCCGCGTGGTCGCCTCCTGCTCCTCGGCGAGCGTGCGCAGCTGGTCCTTGATCTGCTGCAGCGCGGCGAGCCGCTCGCGATGCTCGAGCGCGAGCCCCTCCTCCGCGGCGATCAGCTCGTTGATGTGCTCCTCGAGCAGGCGCGCGTGCTCGAGCTCGCGCGCGTGGCGCTCGCGCAGCTGCTCGACCGCGGCCTTCGAGTTCGAGGCGCGGATCACGTCGAAGACCTCGGGCTCGACGAGCCCCCCTTGGCGCGTCTCCGCCTGCGGGTCGAGCTCGACGCAGCCGGCGGCGCAGGCGAGCGCGGCCGCGGGCAGGAGGCGGAGGTGGCGCATCGCTGGTTCCTCGGGGGGCCCGGTTGCCGCGGACGGCGGAGGATGCTACCCCGCTCGTCCCGCGCGCCGCGGGCCGGCTGCTATGCTCCCCGCCCCTTTTCGACCGACCCGTCCCCTTCCCTGCAGCCGAGAGAGCACGCCCGATGATCGAACGCACCCTCATCATCCTGAAGCCCGACGCCGTCCAGCGCGGCCTGATGGGACGCATCGTGACGCGTTTCGAGGAGAAGGGGCTGAAGGTCGCCGGCGCGAAGTTCACCGTGCTGCCGCGCGCGCTGGTCGAGAAGCACTACGAGCCGCACAAGGGCAAGCCCTTCTATCCCGGCCTCGTCGACTACATGAGCAAGGGGCCGGTGCTGGTGCTCTGCCTCGAGGGGCCGTTCTGCATCGAGGCGTCGCGCAAGCTGATGGGCGCGACCTTCGGCTACAAGGCGGAGCCCGGCACGATCCGCGGCGACTTCACCGCCAGCAAGGGCATGAACCTCGTGCACGGCTCCGACAGCGCCGACGCGGCGCGGCGCGAGATCGAGCTGTTCTTCAAGGCCGAGGAGCTGGTGAACTATGAGCTGCAGAACTCGCCTTGGATGTGCAGCGACGAGGACCGCAAGTCGGCGAGCTGAGCCGGTCGCGCCGCGGCGCGATCGCCTCGTCGCGCCGCGCCGCGCCTCCCTCGCCGCCGGCGCGGTCGCGGCCGCGCTGCTGCTCCTCCCCGGCTGCACGTCGACCGAGGAGGAGAACAAGCTCATCAGCCACCAGGTGAGCTCGAAGGCGTTCTACGACTCCGGCGAGTTCGCGCGCGCCGAGGACCAGTGCCGCCGCGGCCTCGCGATCGACGAGGGCCACGAGAACCTCCGCCTCACGCTCGGCTTCGCGCTGCTGCGGCAGGGGACGCCGAAGAAGCTCGAGGAGTCGATCGAGGTCTTCGACGGCATGGGCGGCCTCTTCGGCCGCGACGACTGGCGCGTCGACATGGGGCTCGGCATCGCCTGCCAGCAGCTCGCCCACCTGCAGGCGGCCGCGATCGACCCGAAGGCGCCGGCGAAGCCCGAGACGACCGAGCGGATCGCCGCGCTGCGCGACCGGTCGCGCGACGCGCTCGAGCGCGCCGCGAAGCGCGCCGGCGCGAACGGGAAGGGCGAGGGGGCGAAGGACAACGCGCCCGCCGACATCCCCTACCACCTCGCGCTCCTCGACCTCGACGAGCATGCGCTCGAGCCCTTCTTCACCCACGCCGGCCTCGCGCTCTCGAAGCTCGAGGAGCAGGACAAGGTCTTCGGCGCGCAGCTCTCCCAGCCGATGGGCGAGTCGGAGCGCAACCGCACCGCGAAGGAGCGCGAGCTCAACGCGCGGCGCGGCCAGCTCCTCTGCCGCGAGTCGGCGATCCGCGCGTTCGAGCAGGGCGACGCGACGGCCGCGGCCGCCGCGATGGAGCGGCTCGAGAAGTTCGGCGCGCTCGACCGCGGCGACTACTTCTCGCGCGCCCGCATCCGCGAGCAGCTCGGCAAGGACGAGGAGGCGGTCCGCGACTACGAGAAGTTCATCGGCCTCTCGACGACGCAGCTCGACGACACGGTCGGCAAGGCGGTCACGGCGCTGACGCGGCTGCGCTCGCGCCTCGCGGAGAAGCGCACCGCCACGCCGCCCGGCGGTCCATGAGCGCCGGCGCGCAGCGCTTCCTGCGCCAGGACCGGGTGCTCCAGAAGGGCGACTTCGACCGCGCCTTCGAGGCGGGCCGGCGCGCGTTCGCGAAAGGGCTCGTCGTCTACCTGCGCGACGCGGGGCTCGGCCGCCCGCGGATCGGCCTCGTGACGTCGCGCAAGTTCGGCGACGCGCCGACGCGCAACCGGGCGCGCCGCCTGCTGCGCGAGGCGTTCCGGCTCGACAAGGCGAAGCTGCCGCCGGTCGACGTCGTGGCGCTGCCGCAGCCGGGCCGCTTCCCCGACGAGCGCGACCTCGTGCGCCGCGCGCTGGCCGAGGCGATCGCGCGCGCGCTCCAGGCGACGCCGCGTCCGCGCAAGCGCGAGGCGGAGGGCGAGGGGGCCGCGAAGTGAGCGCGCTGGCGCGCCTGCTGCTCGCCGCGGTCCGCGGCTACCAGCGGACGCTGGCGTGGATCGTCCCGGTCGAGTGCCGCTTCTTCCCGTCGTGCTCGTGCTACTTCGCCGACGCGGTGAAGGAGCACGGCGCGCTGCGCGGCGGCGCGCTCGGGCTCTGGCGCGTGCTGCGCTGCCAGCCGCTCTGCAAGGGGGGCTACGACCCGGTGCCGCCGCGCCGCAAGGGGCGCGGCGACGCGGCCGTGCGGCCCGCCGACCTCAGCGGCCGCGCTCAGTAGCCGTAGCCGTAGCCCTGCGGCGCCGCGTGGGCGGCGCCTTCGCTCACGCGCACCATCGGATGGTGGCGGCGACAGATCTGCGCCATCGCGAAGGGGTTCTCGCAGACCGGCAGCGTCGCCGCCCCGCCGCGCTGCATCCGGAAGTAGGGGTTGTCGAACTCGTTCCACTCGCTCTTCAGGTCGCGCTCCGCCTGCTGGCGGTCGCGCGCCGTGAGGTCGTCGGCGGTCGGCAGCGCGCGCGACGCGACGCGCGCGACGTAGGCGACGCCCGAGGGATCGTCGACCAGCACCTGCGGGTGGATCGCCCCCTCGCCCAGCGCCAGCAGCATCGCCTCGCTCGAGCCGTCGCTGGCGAAGCGGTTCTGGCGGAAGAGGAAGCGCTCCGCGCCCGAGAAGCGGTCGTTGTAGTACCAGCTGCTGGCGACGTCGCGGCGCTGCGGCGCGAACGCCTTCACCTCGAGGCCGAGCTGCTTCGCGAGCTCGCCGAAGCGGGCGGTCGCGGCGGGGCCGGCCGCGCCGAAGACGTGGCCGGCGTGGATCCGCTTCAGCTGGTCGTTGCGCGCCTTCTTCGCGTCGGCGTCGAGCGTCAGGTCGTCGGCGATGATCTTCAGCCCGGCGTCGCGGTCGGCGACCAGCGCGGCCAGCACGTCGGCCGGCAGCGCCTTCTCCGCCTCGGCCAGCAGCAGCGCGATCAGCTCGTCGCCCTTCGCGATCGCCGCCTCCTTCGCGTGCTCCTCGATCCACTGCGCCAGCGCCTGCTCCTTCACCTCGGCGAACGGCTTCGCCTCGGCCGGCTTGGTCGGCGCCGACTTGCGCACGACGTAGGCGTGCGTCCGCTCGCCGGTCGGCAGGACGGAGTGGCTGCGGCCGCCCGCGGCGCCCGGCTCGGAGAGGCCGGTCACGAGGAAGCGCAGCGACGGGTCCTTCGGCGGGTCGAGCTTCGCGAGCTCGGCCGCCTCCTGGTCGACGACGTTCTTCACCGCGAAGCCGTAGCGCGCGACCACCTTCGCGAACTCGGCGCTCTCAGCCGCGATCCGCTCGCTCTTCTGCTGCTCCGCCTTCTCCTGCGCCGCCTTGGCCGCGGCCTCCTTCGCCGCGTCGTCGCCCTCGGCCGGCGGGGCCGCGGGCGGCTCGGGCGCCGGCAGCGCCGCGACCGCCGCGTCGAAGTCGGCGCGCAGCTTCTCGAGGACCGCCTTCAGCTGGCGGTCCTTCCGGATCTTCGCGCGCGCCTCGTCGGTCACGTCGGCCAGCGCGGCCGGCGCCTTCGCGCGGTCGCCGAAGTAGCGGAGCGCGTCGCGCTTCGCCTCGGCCAGCACCTCCTCGTCGGTGAGCTCGACCGCCGGGACCAGCTCGGCCGCGACCGAGGCGGGATCCCACGCGGCGACGTCGACCAGCACGAAGTCGAGCGCGAGCCGCTCGCCGCGCGTGTACTTCTCCTCGATCACGTCGGTCGCGAGCGCCTTGAACCACGTCTCGAGGTCGGCGTCCGCGGGCGGCGCCGCCTGGAGGTCCGCCTTGAACTTCGCGAAGTCGAGCGCGACCGCCTCGAGGCCGACCTTCGTCGCCCGCGGCGTCGCGAGCTGCAGCAGCCGGGCGGGCGACGCGACGGGCGCGCCCTTCATCGCGCGCACGTAGGCCTCGACCTCGATCAGCTCGCCGAGGCGCACCGCGAGGGCCGCCTCGGTCAGCCGGCGGCGCGCGAGGAGGCGGGCGAAGTCGTCGACCGTCAGCGGCCGGTCGGGCACCATCTGCTGGACGAAGTGCTTGAAGCGGTCGAGCATCGACCCGACCTGCGCCGACGGCGCCGCGATCCCGAGCTCCTGCGCTTCCGCCAGCAGGATCGCGTGGGCGTAGGCGCGCTCGCCGTCGGACATGCCGACGTAGGGATCGAGGCCGCCCACCTGGGCGAAGACCTCGCACGCGCCGGGGAGCTCGTGCTGCGCCAGCGCGAGGAACTCGTCCTCGACCTCGACGAGCTTGCCGCTCGAGGAGTGGAAGGTGAGCCGCGCGCTCGAGTGGCCGAACGCGTTCGCCGCCATGTCGGTCAGCGCGCGCGTGATGCTGAACGACAGCAGCGAGAAGACCATCGCCACGAAGGCGAAGACCATGTACTTGTTCTTGTGGCGATGGAAGTGGGCGAAGGCCATGGGTCGCTCTCGCGGGTCGCGCGCAGCGCGCGGCGTCCAAAAAGGGTCGCGGAGCTTAGCAACCGGTCACTGCGGCTCGCCCGTGCCCTTCTCCACCGGCTCCGGCGCGTCGCCGGCCGCGTCGCCCGCGACCTCGCCTGCGGCCTCTCCTGCGACCTCGCCCGCGGCTTCGTCAGGCGCCGCTTCCTCCGCCGTTTCTGCGGCGGGCGGCGGCAGCTTCGGGAGCTCGCGGCCAGGGAAGACCTTCGGCAGCTCCTCGAGGCTCGCCAGCCCGAAGTGGTCGAGGAACTTCTTCGTGGTGCCGTACTGCAGCGGCCGGCCGACCACCTCGGCGCGCCCGACCATCTTCACGAGGCGCCGCTCCTGCAGCAGCTTCAGCACCGGCGCGACCTGCACGCCGCGCACCGCCTCGATCTCGGCGCGCGTCGCCGGCTGGCGGTAGGCGACGATCGCCAGCGTCTCGAGCGCGGCTGCGGAGAGGCGCTCCTTCTCGGCGCGGCTGAAGAGGCGCGCGAGGAACGGCGCGTACTCGGGCCGCGTCACGAGCCGCCAGCCGCCCGCGATCTCGGTCAGCATCAGCGGCCGCCGCTCGCGCTCGTACTGCTCGGCGAGGCGCGTGATCGCCGCCTCGATGCGCTCGACCTTCACGTGGCCGATCGCCCGCGCCAGGCGCGCGGCGGAGAGCGCCTCGTGCGCGGCGAAGAGCATCGACTCGAGGATCGGCAGGAGGTCGTCGGCGACCTCGGGCTCCGGTTCGCGGCTCATCGTGGCTCGATCCCAAGTCCCTGGAAGCGGATCTCGTGGCGCGTCTCCATCAGCCGCATCCACGCCTCGAGCTCGGGCGGCGCCAGCGCGCGGCCGTCGAGGAGCGCCTCGACCGCGGCGGCGCGCTCTTCGGCGGGCCGCTCGTCGACCGGCAGGCGGGCGAGGAGCTGCACGATCCGGTAGCGCGGCCCGTCGGCGGTCGCGACCTCGTGCACCGGCGAGCGGCCGCCCGCGGCCAGCGCGTCGGTGTGCTCGAACAGCGGCGACGGCAGGTCGCTCGGCAGCGGCGGGTAGACGCCGCCGTCGCGCGCGCTCCCGTCCTCCGAGTGCTGGCGCGCCAGCGCGGCGAAGTCGGCCCCCTGGTCGAGCTTCTTCGCGATCTCGTCCGCCAGCTTCTTCTCCTTCACGCGGATCACGCGGATCTGGAGGCGCGGGTGGAGCAAGAGCTCGTGCAGCACGACGCGCTCGAGGAGCAGCGACCGCTCGAGCGACGCCTGCGCGATCTGCCGGTAGGCCTCGATCCCGATCCCCCAAGTCGCCTTCACGTGGCCGGCGAGGTCGCGCGCGCCCTTCGACGCCTCGGCGACGCGCCGCTCCTGGTCGGCGATCAGGCGGGCGAACTCGCGCTCCACGACCGCGGGCGGGACGGTGAGCCCCTGGCGCGCCGCCTCGCCCGCCGCGAGGCGGTCGAGCACGAGCTGGCGCACCGCGTTGTTCGCCTCGTCGGGCACCGAGAGCAGCAGCAGGCGGAAGGCGGCCGTCGAATCGACGGGCGCGCCGTCGACGGTGGCGACGGTCGAGGGCGGCGGCGCCTCGCGCGGCGCGGCGGGAGCGGCCGGCGCGGCGCCGTCGCCGGCGCGCGGCGCTTCGGGGCGGGCGCCCTCGGGCGCGCCCTGCGTCCGCGGCGACGGACCGGCGCACGCGGCCGCCGACAGCGCCGCCGCCGCGAAGCACCTCGAAACGAGCCGACGACCCGGTTGCACCCGCATCCCCCACGCCCCGGAACGACGGCGCGACATTACCAGCCACCCGCGCGGCCGATCGGCCGGCGCGGCGCCGCTTCGTGCCCGTCGGGGAGGATCAGTGGAATCGCAGCGCGCGGTCGATCCCGAGGCTCTTGCAGCGCGGGCAGGGGACGAACTTGTCGTCGCCGCCGCGATCGAAGTAGCGGATCAGCCCCTCGCCGAGGCACTGCGCGCAGGTGCGCGCCTCGACCTTCATGATCTTGCTGTGGGGCTCGTGGTCGACCCACCACGCCATCAGGTACTGCGTCCGCTCGTCGGTGTTCGCGCCGGCCCACCACTCGTCGCCGGTCGGCGGCACGTCGGCGATCTCGGGCCCGCGCTTCTCCTCCTTCTTCGCGCCCTTGTTCTTCGCCGCCGCCTCCTGCGCCTTCTTCTTCTCCTCGATGATCTTCTTCAGCTTGTCGAGGTAATCGCCCTGGTTGGCGTTGTCGTTCTTCGCCGCCGGCTCCTCCTTCTTCTCCTCCTCGGGAGTGAGCCCCTTCACCACCGCCTCGACCGAGTCGAGCGTGAAGGTGCCGGCGCCGTAGGTCGCGTAGTGGGGCGACGCGGTGTTGCGCTTCTCGTCCTCCCACTGCGCGAGGACCTCCTTCGGCGTCACCTTGAGCCACTTCGAGGTGGCCTCGACGATCATCGTCGTCCCCTCGGTCTCCATCCGCGTGCGCGCCTGCTTCAGCCCGACCTCCTTCTCGCCCGCGATCTGCCGCGCCACGCGCTCCGCGTAGTTGAAGAAGTGGACGATCACCTGCTCCTTCAGCCACTTCGCGCGCTGGGCGGTGATGACGCGCCGCGCCTTCTCGAAGTCGGCCTTGAGCGTGGAGCCCGGCTTCTTCTCGAGGAAGTCGTTGATCTGCTGCAGCGCCGCGTCGTAGCGGTCGCGCTGCGCCGCGCGCTGCGCCTTCGCCAGCGCGTCGGAGTCCTCGCCCGACTCGAGGCGCAGCGTCGCGCGCTTGAGCTTGCCGTCGATGATCAACGGCTTGAACGACGTGTCGGCCAGCGTCGCCGCCGCGAGGTGCTCCTTCACGCGCGTCCAGAGCTCGAGGCTCTCGCAGTAGAGCGCGAGGTTGTAGTGCTCGAGCGCCGTCTGCGGGTTGCGGCGCGCCAGCTCCTGCGCGTAGAGCTCCTCGGGGTCGTAGACGTCGAGCGCGTCGACCTGCACCGGCGTGATCGAGCGGACGCCTGCGCGCTGGTACTCGGTCGTCTGCGCGCCGCGCCGCAGCTTGAAGGTCGCCGTCCCCTGCTCGACGATGATCCCGACGATCTCGCCGCCGGTCATGAAGCGGACCTTCATCGCGTCGACCAGGATCGGCTCCGCCTCGTCGGGCAGGTAGCCGCGCCGGCCGCGGATGCGTTGCGCGTCCTCCGGCACCATCTGGTCGAAGGCGATGTCGAGCAGCGCGCCGTCGTCGACGCGCTTCCCGCGGATCCCCTTCGCCTCGTCGAAGTCGACGACGTCGACCACGACCTCGGTCCCGACCTTGAGGCGCACCACCTCGGCCGGATCGTCGGCCGCCGCGAGCGCCCCGAGGGCCCCCGCCGCCGCCAGCGCGAGTTGCAGCATCGTCGTCATCGCCGGACCTCCGATCGGTTCATCCGTCGTTCACCATCTTCGCCGCGTCGAGCCGCGCCGAGCGCAGCCGCGGCAGCACCCGCTCGAGCTGCTGCACGCGCTTCTTGCCGCCGTCCATCCACGACACCGTCACGCGCAGGCGGAAGAGCTCCCCGCCCGGCGCCGCGATCACCTGCCACTGGTAGGAGAGGTCGCGCCCCGGCGCCGCGACCGCGGTCGTCATCGGGGCCGGCACGCCGTCGGGCCCGACGTCGGCGCGCGCCACCTCGCGCTCGGCCAGGAGGAGGAGCTCCTCCGCCGCGTCGGCCGCCAGCGCCGACGACCGCGAATCCTGGTGGAGCCGCGTGCCGGTCGTGAGGAGCGCCAGCACGCTCACCACGCCGACCAGGAAGATCGACATCGCCGCCATCACCTCGAGCAGCGTGAAGCCGGCGGCGCGGCGCGCGGCGCGGATCGTCGGGGTCGGCGCGCTCATGGCCGGCGCCTCTGGACGTCGCGCGCGACGAGGTCGCTGCGGCCGCACGGCAGCGGGATCGTCCGCTCGAAGCGCTCGCCCACCAGCACCTTGGAGCCGGCGAGGTGGACCACGGGCGTCGTGCCCCAAAGTCCGCGCGCGACGAGGACCAGCGACTGGCCGTCGCTCTCCGCCGCTTGCGCCCACTCGTGGCCGATCTTCACGTAGCGCGCCGTCGCGCCGAGCTTGCGCAGGTAGCGGCCGTTCAGCAGGTCGACGCGCGCCGTCCCGCTGGTGGCCGGCAGGTCGCCGGCGATCTCCGCCTGCGGCCCCTGGTCGGGCGGGTCGGCCATGATCACGCTGAGGCGGATCGCGGTCGGGAAGACGTCGTCGTCCGCGTCCTTCAGCGAGACGGGCCCGCGCGCGTGGCGGAAGCCGGTCCAGCCGTCGCCGTCGGGCAGCACGCCGCGCGTCGAGTCCCACGTGACCAGCGGTCCCTTGCCGTCGCCCGGCGTCGCGGAGGGGTCCTCGACCGACTCGTCGATCAGGCCGACGCCGAACCAGAGCATGTGCTCCGCCAGCGGCTCGAGCGCGGCGCCCTGCAGCCCGCCGTCGTCCTTCGCCGCCAGCGCGAAGAGGCTCTCGGGCCCGCCGATCGGGCTCTTCAGCGCGCGCCAGAGGATGAAGCGCCCTTCGTGGCCGGCGCGCTGGTCGAACTGCGGCACCAGCGCCTCCTCGACCAGCTCCTCGGTCGCCTGGAAGCGCGCGTCGGGCGAGTCGATCGCGCCGAGGAAGGGCGCGTCGCCGGCGCCCCACGTGCCGGCGCGCTGCAGCGGCGGATGGGCGCGCTCCTCGACGAGGCGGCGCACGAAGACGAGCCGCTGCGACCGGAAGTCGTGCGTCCCGTCGCCGTCGCTGTCGAGCGCCACCGCGTCGCACAGCAGCCGCACGCGCGGCGCGCCCTCGCCGCCGTCGGCCGCCACGAGGTGGCGCAGCTCGGCGGAGAGGCGGTCGAGCAGCGCGGAGGCGCGCTCGTTCTCGCTGCGCGACTTCTCGCCCGCGTTCCAGAGGTCGAGGCCGCCGCCCAGCACCTGGAGGATCATCCCGGCGAGGCCGAGGAAGATCGCCATCGCGGCGAGCAGCTCGACCAGCGTCATGCCGGCCCGGGCACGCAGGAGCGGGAGTCGCGGCGCCATCAGCGCGACTCCTCGTGGAGCTCGACCACGCGGTCGGCCAGCGACTCGATCGCCAGGACCTCGACGATGGGCGCGCGCTTCCACGAGTTCTTCGTGAAGTCGACCGGATCGAGCGCACCTTCGAGGTAGTCGACGTTGAGCCGCACGAACATCACGTCGCCCTGGCGGTCGATGCGGTTGGGCCGCTCGCGCGTGCCGGGCGAGTCGAAGACGAAGAGGTCGTCGTCCGCGTCGGGATCGACCGCGAAGCCCCCCTTCCCCTGCACGCGCACCGTCGCGACGAGCTTCGCGAGCGGGTCGCCCTTCTCCTCGCTCCAGGTGAGCGCGTGGAAGAGGCCGCGGCGCGCCGCGATCGGGATCTCGAGCGTCGCCATCTCCGGCGCGTCGCAGCGCGTCTGGTAGCCGTCGGGGTAGCGCCACGGCCAGAAGAAGACGACCGCGTCGGCGGCGTGCGTCATCACCGGCGTGCCGTAGCGGCCGCGGAACGCCGCCTCGCCCGCCGAGCCCGAGCTCCTGCCGTCGGGATCGCGGAGGAAGGTCGGCACGTAGAGCGTCGGCTGCGGCCCCTCGTTGGTGAGTCGCGCGGTGTAGGCCAGCACCTCCTGGTCGATCATGACGCACCCCTTCATGGGGAAGCCGTCGGGATCGGTCAGCGCGACGCGCGACTCGCTGGTCGAGACGCCGTTGGCGAGCCGCGTCATCACGAACCACGGCAGGATCTGCAGGGTCGAGCCCGCCGCGTGGTAGCCGGGCGCGAAGAAGCGGTCGCTGCCGGAGAAGCGGATCCGCCCGTCGGCGGCGATCTCCTGCACCACCGGCTTCCCCTGGTTGCGCTCGCCGCCGAGGATGAACTCGTCGCCGATCTGCCAGACGCACGCGTCCTCGTGGAAGTTGAGCGGCGTCGCGCCGATGTCCCCCATCCGGCCGTGCGGGAAGCGGAGGTGGTCGTCGATGATCTGCATGCGGCTGTTCTCGCCGACCGTCAGCTCGCGCTCGAGCGCATGCATGCCGAGCGAGGCGATCGGGAGCGGATCCTCGGTCGCGAAGAGGCGCACTTCGTCGACCATCGCGCCGTCGCCGCCCTGGCCGCCGACGACGAGGTCGCTGGTGCGATCCCAGACGCTCGGCAGCTCGCCCGACGGGAACTTGAGGATGCGCGCGTAGTTGCGCGAGTCGCCGTAGTGGGCGATGTTCGCCGCGGCGTTGGTCGCGGTGTTGCCGCCGAGGCCGAGGCTCGGCGTCTTCCGGAACGTGGTTGCCGCCGTCGTCGCCAGCAGCGCGCAGTGGCAGGCGTTCGGCCAGTCCTCGCCGCTGTCCTGCGACCAGGCGTAGTTGAGGAAGTGGCGTTCCGGCCGCTCGTTGTTGCTGCCGACGATCGTGATCTCGTCGTAGCGACCGGGCAAGGGGCCGCTGCGCCCGGTGCGCCAGACGGGGTAGATCGTGGCCCCCGACTCGTGCTTCAGCTCGTTCTCGTTCCAGGTGTCGCAGACGCCGCGGAAGGCGAGGCGGTGGTCGTCGCTGTTGTCGGGATCGCCGCCGAGCAGGTTCTCGCGATTCACGTCCTCGCACAGATCGTCGTATCCGGCGGAGTTGGCGCCGTACGACGCCGGCGCGTTCGCGATCGACCAGAGGCGGTCGTTCACGCCCGTGCCGTTGAACTGGTCGCTGCGGCCCGTCGGATGGGCGTCGCCCTGCACCCACCAGTTCGCGGCGGCGAGGCGCTTCGGGTCGGAGCGCAGCAGGTTCCACCGCCCGTTCTGGTCCTGCACGATCGCGTCGTAGCGGATCCACTCGGTCGGCGTGAAGACGCCTTCCGACTCGGGCTCGCCGATCTGCGCCATCTCGCAGTGGTCGTAGCCGGCCGGATCGACTTCGGGGACCAGCAGCGACTGCTTCGGGCTGCCGCTGACGACGACGCTCAGCGGCACGACCAGCGTCACGAAGAAGCCCGGCTTGTAGGCGCCCCACACCATCGAGTCGGGCATCACGATGAAGGCGTGCTTCTCGAGGAAGTGGTAGGTGCTGCTGGCGGCACCGCCCACGCCGACGGCGCTGTTCGAGTATTGCTGCAGGTCGGTCTTGCCGAGCTCGCTCTGCAGCGTCTGGCCACGCTTCACGTTGGTGAGCTTGCCGCCGTCGTAGCCGCCGTAGTGGATCACCTCGACGCCTTGCACCCAACTGCTGGTCGTCGATTGGTGCGAGTCGAGCTCGAACCCCTCGTCCTGCGTGTTGCTGTTGCGCGGCTTGAGCGTGCCGAAGTAGTAGCCGACGAGCGCCGCGTAGCCGCCGCTCTTCAGCAGCGGCGGATCCTGCGTCGAGAGCTTGCCGCCGTCGAGCGCGGCGAGGTCGATCGTCGTCTCGTCGGAGTCGAAGCCGCGGCCGAGCGGGATGTTGCCGCCGCCGCCGCCCGGCCCGGCGTTCTGGATCGCCATCTCGATCGGCTTCTTCGCCATCGACTTCGCGACCATCGCGACGCCGAACTTCGCGAGGCCGTCGCTGCCGAGCGTCACGCTCCCCGCCGGCAGGTCGGACTCGAGGCGCGCCGCGTAGCCGTAGAGCTCGACGCCCTCGGTCGACGGGTGGTTCACGGCGGTCGTGTTGCCGGCCGTCTGCGACTGCTGGAGCGACGGCGCCGGCCGCGTCCCGCCGAAGTGGTTGTCGGGATCCGGGGTCACGACGAACGCGGCGCCGCTGGCCGAGCTGTACTCGACGACGTCGTTGCCGACCCGCAGCGCGCCGCGCGGCGGGAACTTCGCCAAGCCGTCGGGGAGGCGCGTCGCGTCGATCGCGATGCGGCCGTTCTGCGCGCCGCCGGCCGTGAAGCTGCCGCTCAGGCGCGTGTAGTGCGACCACTTGCCGCGCGGCTTGCCGTCGATCCAGAGGCTCATCTGGCCGGCGCGGTTGCCGCGGCAGAAGGCGGTCACGTGGTACCACGTGTCGCCCTCGAGCGGCATCCCGTCGGTGAAGTCGTAGACGATCTTCGAGGTGTAGAGGTCCTGCTCCGACTGGCGCAGGAAGGCGTCGTCCACCTCGAACTCGAGCTTCCCCGACAGGAAGCGCAGCCGCACGCGGTCGGAGAGCTCGGGGTTCACCGCGCCGCCGTTGCACTTCCAGTCGAAGAGCGTCTGCTCCGAGCCGAGGTTGGTGCCGGGGTTCCACCAGAGCGAGACGCCGAACGGTCGCGGCCGCTCCTCGCCGGTGAGGTTGATCGTGAGCGGGACGCCGGGATCGCTGCCGTCGGGATGGAAGCCCACCGCGCCGTCGACGAGGCGCCACCCCTCCGGATGCTGGCTCTCGAAGTCGCCGCGCCGGCCGTCGAAGTGCCAAGTGTGGTCGAAGGGCGTGCTGCGCATCTCGTACCAGCCGGTCGCGAGGCGCGCGCCCGACTCGCTGATCTCCTCCGAGGGGTAGCGCAGCCGCGGCGACATCGCGGAGAGCAGCCGGCTCGGCGGATCGGCCTCGCCGATGCCGCCGCCCCACAACTGCAGGTTCTCGGGGAAGGTCGTCCAGCCGCGCGCCATGCGGCTGATGCGCCACGGCTCGTCGAAGTCGCGCTGCACCTTGAAGAGGCGCGCCGACGGGCCGGCGGCCGACGACGAGACGACCTCGCGGACGAAGGCGCGCGCCCGCTCGCGGCCGTTCAGCTCGTAGTTGAGGCTGGCCGCCGCGCGCACCTCGACGACGCCGTCGCTGGTGTAGCCGAAGGGCGCGCTGCCGACCTCGAGGTCGAAGCAGCCCGAGTGCTCCGCGTTGCGCAGCACCGCCGACGCGAGCTCGCCGTCGAGCGACTTCTCCTTCTGCACCATCTCGTCGAGCAGCACGACCAGCGACCGCAGCCCGTCGATCGGCCGCGACTTCTCGATCCGCTCCGCCAGCTTCCTCGCCGTCGCCGGGTCGATCGACTTCGTCGCGCCGCGCAGCTTGAGCCCGTCGAGCAGCAGCACCAGCGTCTCGCGCGAGCAGCTGTTCACGTTGACCGGCCGCGGCAGCAGGAACTCGACGTGCGCCGCGCCCGCGTCGGCGCCGAAGCGCAGCGGCATCTCCAGCACCAGCTGCGCGCCCTCGTCGCGCCGCGTCGAGCGCAGCACGAAGCCGTAGTCGACCTCGCCGCGGTAGTTGGTCACGCGCGCGACCGTCCCGCGCCCGACGAACTGCCCCTGCTCGATCAGCAGCTCGCGCGACTGGCCCGCCTCGATCCGCGAGAGCACGCGCTGCGAGTTCCCGAAGCGATCGCGCCCGCCGTCCGCCGCCCAGATCGTCGCGTACTCCTCGAGACGCGCGCGCTGCTCCGCGCCGAGCGCCCCCTGCCCGAGGCCGGCGATCGCCAGCGGATGGCCGACCGTCTCGAAGCGCGACTCGATCCCCGCCTGCGCCTTGAAGGCCCACGCCGCCACCAGCCACGCCCGGAAGTCGATCACCTCCGTGCCCGCCTCGTGCTCGCGCGCCTCGGTCGCCAGCTGCGCCGGCTCCCAGAGCCCCGGAACGATCGAGGGCCGGACGAAGTCCTGCACGGTGGCGCCGTCGTGGCGCTGGTACGAGGTGATCTCGCCGTCGATCCAGAGGTGGCCCGACTCCTGGAGGAAGTCGCCGTCGGCGAGGCGGATCGTCCGGTCCTCCGGCTTGAGCCGCGTCGCCAGCGTCGTCGAGAGGCCGAGCATCCGCGCGACCAGGAAGAGGTTGGCGCGATTGAGGTCGATGCGGCCCGACTGGTCCTCGATCTCGGCCGAGAGGAGGCGGCCGCGCGGCCCGAGGTCCTCGATCGACAGCGCGCGCGCCGCCGCGTCGAGGTCGAGCGCGAGCTCGCCCGGACCGTCGCACCACGGCGTCGCGTCGCGCTCGGGCGCCGTCGCGCCGAGGTGGGCGAGCGCGAGGTCGCGCACCTCCATCACGCTCCGCCGCGCCTCGTCGTCGCTGGCGCGGTACGCCACGCCGCCCTGCTCGTGGCGCATCGAGAGCGAGAAGGGGATCGCCACCGCGATCAGGCAGACCAGCACCGCCAGCACCAGCGGCAGCGCGACGCCTCGCTCGTCCCGCGCGCGCCTCATCGCACGTCTCCGAGGAGCCCGACCCGCAGCCAGGTCTGGATCTTCTTCGCGCCCGGCTCGCCGCCCGGCGTCAGCAGGCAGATCTCGGCCGGCACCTGGTGGAAGCGGGGATCGAGCGCGCCGTCGGGCCCGAAGCGGACCATGCGCGGCCCCTGTCCGAGCTCGACGTCGCGCAGCTCCTGCGTCGTGCCGGTGAAGATGCCCCACTTCAGCTCGTCGACGTCGAAGCCGGCCGCCTCCTCGACGCTGCCGATCATCAGCGACGCACCCCAGTCGACCAGGAACGGCACGCGCTGCGGCAGCGCGAGCTCGGCCGCGACCGTGTCGTCGACCGCGAGGCGCAACTGCAGCCCGTCGAAGGTCGCCGCGACCTTCATGAAGCGGCCGGGCCGCAGCATGCCGGGCCCGGTCGAGAGCGACTGGTAGCCGGTCTTCGCCTCGCCGCTGGCGGCGTCGCGCGTCTCGACCTGCACCTGCAGGCCGAGCCCGCCGTCGCTCTCGCAGCGCAGCGCGATCGACTTGCCCTTGCTGAAGAGGAGCTGGTTGCGCCACTGCTCGAGCTTCACGAAGAGCTCGAACGCGAACCCCTCGCGCGAGTCGAACGCGCCGGTGACCGGCACCTCGAGCCACGACTTCTTCGTGTCGGAAAGGCGCAGCGCCTTGCCGATCTTCCCGGCCGGCGCCTCCTCCTCGCCCGCCGCGCGCGCGTCGACCGGCCAGCCCGAGAGGTCGGTCCCCTCGAGGTGCCAGTTGCCGACCGTCTTGCGTCCGAGCGCCGTGACGCTCGCCCAGCGCGTCGCCTCGTCGCCCGGATCGAGGCTCACCGTCGCCGGCGCGTTCTCGGCGACCGCGAAGAGGCGCGCCTGCACCAGCGCGTCGAAGACGGAGCGCCGCGCGATCTCGCGGTGCGGGATGCTGCGGCGGAAGGCGGCGACCGAGATCCCCATCAGCACGCCGACGATCGAGAGGACGACCAGCATCTCGACCAGCGTGAAGCCGTGCCGGACGGCGGCGCGGCGGCCGGTCCGGCTCTCGCTGCGGTCCGCGCTGCGGTCCGCGCGGCGGTGCGCGGGGCGCGGCGCGGCGCGCGGTTCACTTGAAGTTGGTGACGTCATCCTCGGTCCCGAAGATCCGGTCGGTGCCGGCCGAGATCAGCTGGAAGGTGTCGGAGTTCGCGTAGCTGCCGGTCACCTTCGACTTCTGGGCGCTCGCCTTCTGCTCGGGGTCGTTCGGATCGGCCGGATCGGCCATCACGTAGCGCTGCTCGCGGGCGTAGTCGGCGTTGTGGAAGTAGGCGATCGGGTTGCCCCAGCCGTCCAGCACCTCGAGCAGGTAGGTGACGGCCGGGTCGCGGTGGTAGGCGGTCGTCGTCGAGTCGTCGTCGGTGTTGCCGAGCAGGTCGTCGCGGACGTTGTCGCCCTCGGGGTAGCTCTTCGAGTGGAGCGCGGCGAAGAGCGCCTCGGCGCCGTCGTTCAGCTCGTTGTCGGCGCGGATCTTCAGCTTCGCCAGCGACGAGGGCGGGAAGTCGCCCTTCTTCGTGTTGTAGGCGCCGATCTTCATCTCGAGCTCGGAGAAGACCGCCGTCGTCTTCGTGACGAAGCCTTGCTCGCGGTGCTTGCCGAAGAAGTGGATCGCCATGCCCATGAGCAGGCCGAGGATCGCCAGCACGGCGAGGAGCTCGACGAGCGTGAAGGCGCGGTCGCGGCGGCGCGGCAGCGTGCGGCTCTTCGCGGCAGTCATGGCAGGAACTCGATGCGGCGCGCCCGCTCGAGCTTCGCGTCGAGCCGCTTGCCGGCCGGCGCCGAGCCGAAGAAGACGGCCGAGACCTGCTGGCGCGTCCGTCCCTTCCAGGGCGCCATCGCCACCGCCTCGCCGACCGGCACGCCGTCGAGGAAGAGGAGGAAGTTCTCCTCGCCGCGCGCGCGGCGCCGCAGCGTGATGCGGACGGTGTCGCCCGGCTTCACGGCGTGCGTGCCGATCTTCTGGAACGCCTCCTCGCCGACGTGCTCGCAGCGCTGGAGCTGCACGCTGCCGTCGACGTCGAGCGCGATCGTCAGCGCCGCGCGCAGCCGCGGCGCCTGGCCGCTGGCGCCCGCCTGCCACTGGACGAGGCCCATCCCCATCCGCCCCTTGTGGTCGGGCGAGAAGGAGCACTCGACCTCGTACTCGTGGAAGAGGGAGAGCTCCACGTCGCGAGAGAGGTGGGTCCAGTTGGTGAGGTCGTTCGCCGGCTTCTGGTCGCCGACGAGGCGCACGTTGCCGGGGGGCGACGACTTCACGTCGGGGCCGAAGCGCGTGTCGGCGAGCCAGCCGTTGCCGACCTCGCTCCACTGGAGCGCGTCCTCCCACACCTGCTTGCTCTCGAGGTCGAGCACCGTCCCGAGCCAGCGCACCGCGTAGGCGACGTCGTCGGCGTGGGCGCTCTTCAGCTCCTCCTTCACCTGCAGCCACTGCTGCTGCGCGAGCGTGCTGTCGCCCGACTTGTAGGCGCAGAAGGCCTGGCCGAGCAGCGACTCGCTGCTGGCCTGGCGCGACGAGAGCTGCTCGAAGAGGACGCGCGCCTTCGCGAGGTCGCCCGCGAGGAGGTGGGCGTGGGCGAGCAGGAGGCGCGTCTCGTCGCGCTCCTCGCGCGCGAGCGACTCCTCGAAGTAGCGGCGGGCGTCGGCCGCGACGCCCTGCTGGAGCGCGAGGTAGCCGAGCTCGTCGAAGAGGTCGGGGAAGCCGGCGCCGAGCTCGAGCGCGCGGCGCAGCTCGGCGCGGGCGCCGGCGAGGTCGCCCGACTGGCGCAGCAGGCGGCCGAGGTGGTAGCGGAAGTAGGCGGCGTCGGGCGCGCGGCCGATCGCGGCGCGCGCGCGCGCGATCGCCTCGTCGCCGTGGCCGGTGGTCGAGAGGAGCTCCGCCTCGGCGATCGCCACGCGGCCGGCCAGCAGCGGGTCGCGCTGCGGCGCGCGCGCGAGGTCGCTCTTCGCCTGCTCGAACGAGCCCATCCGCGTCCGCACGACGCCCAGCGAGTAGAGCGCCGCGCCCGCCTCGCGGTCGCTGCGCGCGAGGGCGGCCATGCGCTGGAACGCGTTCTCCGATTCGGGGAGCTGGCCGAGCGCGAACTGCGCCGCCCCTTCGAGGCGGTGGCCGACGAACGACTGCGCCTCGATCTTGAGGATCCGCTTCGCCTCCTCGAGCGCGCGCGCCGCGTCGCCCCGCTCCAGCAGCGCCTCGCCCGCCTCGGCGATCACCTCGATGCGCTGCTCGGTCGACGTCGAGGAGGCCTCGGCCTGACCGAACTGCTGCAGCGCCTTCTCGATGCTCTCGGGCGAGCCCTCGTCGAGCAGCGCGCGCCCGTAGGCGACGCGCGCCTCGCGCTCGGTCGGGAAGCGCTGCACCGCGGCGGCCAGGCGCTCGAGCGCGCCCGACTTCGCGCCGGCGCGCGCCAGCCAGCGGGCGCGGCGCACCATCAGGCCGGCCGCCTCGACGCCCTCCTTGTCGGCCGCCTGCAGCACCACGAGCTCGCCCTCGAAGTCGAGCAGCAGCGCCTTCGCGTCGGCCAGCAGCTCGCGCGTGCGCGCCTGCTTCGGCTCGATCGCGACCCACTTCTCGAGGCGCGCCACCGCGCTGCGCGCGCAGGCGAGATCCTCCGGCGCGAGCGCCAGCGCCGCGGCGGCCGCGTCGAGCAGCTTCGGCAGCGTCGCCGTCCCCCACTGCGCCTGCGGCACCGCGCGCAGCAGGAGCTCCGCCTCGTTCGCGGGCGTCCGCGCGAAGTGGATCCCGTTCGGCTTGATGCGCTCGCGCGGCAGCTTGCCGCCCAGCATCACGCGGCCCGTGACCGGGTCGATCTTGCTGATGTCGAGCTCTTCGGCGGTCCGCTCGAGCAGCCCGAACTTGTCGGGATTGCGCAGCACGACGTACCACGGCCGCGGATCGGAGACGAGGTCGAGCCAGTCGTACTTCTGCTGGAACTCGTCGTCGCGCGTCGGCGCCTGCGCGTTGCGCTGCGTCGCGCTGCCGGACGCGCTGCCCGACGCGGGCGTCGCGGCCTGCATCGCGGCGCCGGCGGCGTCGTCGCCGTCGGCCCCGTCGGCGTCGGCGGCCGCGTCGGCCGGGAAGTCGTGCGGCGTCACGCCGCTCTTGCGGCGGTAGAGACCGAAGCGGCCGAGCGCCACCGACGGCTCGGGCGGCGGCGGGACGTACGACGGCTCGCGCAGCGGCGGCCGCTCGAGCTCGGCGGGCGGCATCGGCAGCCAGTCGCGCGGCTCGCGGAAGACCTCGCGCGCGCCGCGCTCCCACGCGTGGTCGGCGAGGGCGCCGCGCGGCGCCGCGGCCACCGGCTTCGCGTCGAGCTGCTTCCGGTCGAACGGCTTGCCCGGATGGATCGGCGGCGTCTTGAACTCCTCGACCAGCAGCAGCGTGGCCAGCAGCGCCACGAGGCCGGCGCTGGCGAAGAAGAAGGTCTGCTCCTTGCCGGGCCGCGCCATCAGGGCGTCTCCTCGTCGGCGCTCTTCTCGATCTGCAGCGCCGTCGCGATCAGGTCGAGCTGGACCATGCCGAGCTCGCCCTTCATCGCCTTGACGCGCGCGGCGTCGATCGCGAGGAAGGGCGCCTCGCCGCGCGCGGCGCCGTCGACGAGGCCGGCCAGCAGCGTGCGGATCGACTTCTCGCCGCCGACGATCTCGAAGCGGACGCGCAGCTCGGAGAGGAAGCTCGCCGCGCGGGCGCGCGACTTCGAGTCGTCCTCGATCTGGATCGTCGTGATGCGCCGCACGCCGGCGCCGATCGACTCGACGACGACCTGCTGCACCATCTCCAGCGCGATCAGCTGGCGGCGGATCTCGTCGGGCTCGGTCGGCGCCATGTCCTTGAGGCCGAGCGCCTCGGGGACGCGGATGTCCTGCCGCTCGGCCGCCTCGGTCAGCGCCTTCTGCGTCTCGCGGTGGCGGCGGAAGAAGTAGCCGCGCGGATTGCTCTCGCCGGCCGGCACCTGGAACGACTCGTCGGCCTGGTGGCGCAGCGTCTTCGCCAGCTCGCCGTAGCGGCTGCGCAGCTGCGCGACCTCGTCCTGCAGCCCGCGGACGACGTCGTCGGGAACGCGCTCCGACTTGCGCATCGCCTCGGCCGTCTTGTTCGAGGCGAGGACGACGCTCTCGTAGTCCCACTTCGAGTGGATCACGCCGCGCCCCACCAGCAGCACGAGCAGCGCGCCCGCCACCAGCAGGATGAACTTCTTGTGCTGGGCCCAGACGTCGGCGAGGTCCATCAGCGGCTCCCCCCTTGCGCCTCGGCGTCCGCCGGCGGCGCCTTCGGCTCGGCGAGCCACGTCAGCTCGAGGTTGAACTCGATCACGCCGGCGTGCATCGACTGGCGCTCGACCACCTCGGCGGGCCGCCATGCGACGCCGTCGCCGAGCGCGCGGACCGACTCGACGAACGCGCCGTAGTTCTCGTCGACCGCCTTCGTGCCGAGCGACTTGCCGGAGCCGTCGATCACGACCAGCGGCTTCTTCGCGATCCGGTCCTTGACCGACCCCTTCTGCTCCTGGAGGCGCAGCTCGAAGCCGGTCACCCAGAGGTCGTCGGGGAGCTGCGTCGCCAGCAGCCCGAGCGCGCGGACGACGCCGTCGCCCGCCGCCTTCCGCTTCTCCAGCACGTCGACGCGCGCCGCGAGCTCGGCCCGTTCGGTGCGCAGCTGCTCGAGCTGGCTCGCGTTGCCCGACCGCTTGCGCGACTCGGCGGTGATGCGGCCCGACTGGAGCGTCGCGGCGACGTGGCGCTCCTGGCACTTCCACGCGTAGAGGCCGAGGTAGGCGACGACCACCACCAGCGCGGCAGCGGTGAAGACGTGGCGACTCTTGAACTCGCGGCGCTTCTTCTCGGCGCCGGTCAGGAGCTCGACCGACCACGCCTCGGGATCGGCCGCCATGACCGCGAGGCCGAGCGCGATCGTCATGTCGAGCGAGCCGGCCCCCTCGACCGCGACGCCGGCGTCGCCGAGCGGGTCGAACTTCTGCACCGGCACGCCGAGCGCGCCGGCGAGGTAGTCGTCGAGGCCGCCCATCGCGGCGCTGCCGCCGGTGAGCCAGACCTTCGAGACGTTGAGCTGGTTCAACTGCATCTGCGACTTCGCGAGCTGCAGCGTCGACTGCACCATGCTGAAGAGGCGGCCGGCCGCGCCTTCGAGCGCGTAGCTCACCTTCTCCGCCTGCTGCGAGAGGCCGCCGCGCTTGTCGCGCGGGCGGAGGTCGCCGAGCTCGCGCTTGAGGCTCTCCGCCTTCGCCTTGCTCACGCCGAACTGGTCGGCGATCGCGTCGGTCAGCACGTCGCCGCCCGTCGTGACGCTGCGCGCGTAGAGGAGGTCGCCGTCGCGGACGACCGCGAAGTCGGTGCTGGCCTTGCCGACGGCGACGACGAGCACGTCGCCGCTGGTGGCCGGGCCGTAGACGCGGAAGGCGTGGTAGAGCGCCAGCGCGTTCGGCGTGAAGTGGCGGACCGTGAGGCCCGCCTGCCCCATCGCGGCGGAGCGCTCCTCGATCCGCGGCTCGCGCGAGAGCGCCATCAGGACGATGTCGTCGGTCGTGAGGTCGGCGCGCGTCGGCATCACGTTGAAGTCGGCGGCGAGGTCGTCGCCCGACTGCCCGCGGATCTCCTGCAGCTCGAACGCGACGATCTTGCGGAGCTGGAAGTCGGCCACCGGCGGGACCTGCTGGTACTTGATCACCAGGTCCTTGCCGGTGAGGCCGAGCACCGACTGGCGCGACTTGACGCCCGCCTCGGCCAGCGCCGCCTTCAGCGCCGCGGGATCGGCGCCGCCTTCGCCGGCCGGCAGCGCGACGGCGCGCACCGGCACGAACGAGCCGTCCTTCGGCTCGACCTCGACCGCCTTGAGGGTCGCGCTGCCTTCGTCGATCCCGAGTCCGCGCGCTGCCATCTCACGGCCCCCCTTCGTTGCCGCCGTCGGTCGCGGCCGGTTTGTCGGGCGGTGGCGCCGCCTCGCCTCGCGCCTCGCGCGCCGCGGCCGTGTCGGCGTAGCTGCGCTGCAGCTCGGCCAGGAGTTCTCCCGCCGTCGCCGGCCGCTTCGGCGCCGGATCGACCTGCGCCTCGTAGGCGCGCGCGAGGCGCAGCAGCCGCCGCGCCTCCTCCTCGCGCCGCTCGCGCTCCATCGCGTCGACCGTCGCCTTCATCCGCTCGACGCGCGGCGCGAAGTCGCGCGCCGCGTCGAGCCCCTCGGCCTGCTTCAGGAGCGTCGTCGCGCGCGCCAAGGTGCGGCGGTAGTGGTCGAGGCTGCCGAGGAACTCGGCGCCCGCCGCCTCGGCATCGACGAGACGCAGCTCCTCCTCGAGCTTCGGCACGATCTCGCCCTCGAGCTTGCGCGCCAGCTCGACCGTCTTCTCGTCGTGCGGCAGGCGGTCGCGGATGTCGCGGAGCTTGAGGAGCGCGCCGCCGGCCCGGCCGCCGCGCCACTCCTCCTGCGCGCGCGCGTAGAGCTCGCTCGCCTCCTTCTGCTCCTTCGAGAAGTCGGCGCGCAGCGACGCGGTCGTCGCGGCGGGCGTCGCGATCTCGAGGCGCAGCGCGTCGCCGCGCGGCGTCGCGGTCACGGCGACCGGCGACGAGAAGGCGACCTCGAACCGCTCGGCCGCGGCGCCGAGCAGGAGCTTCTGCACGTGGTCGGCGGTGAAGGCGCCGTAGCGGCGGTCGGAGCTCTTCTCCCGCAGCAGCGTGACGCCCTGCGCGGAGAGCTCGGGCGCGAGCAGGAGCGCGAAGCCCTGCGCCGTGAAGGGCGCGGCGCCCGGCTCGAGCTCGATCGCGCCGGAGCTGTGGCGCGCGCGCGCCGCGAAGGCGCCGGCCGGCAGCTCGACCTTGGCGGGCGCGGCGCCCTCTTCGGCGGCCGCGACGAGACCGCTGCCGAACGGCTCGAAGAGCTCGACGAGCGGCGCGTGGTGGTCGAGGTACCAGGCGCACGGTCCGCCCGGCAGCAGGTCGAGCTCGCCGACCTTGCCCTTGCCTTCGGGCGCCGCGCCGGCGACGAGCGCGAGGTCGTCGAGCGCGACGCGACCTTCGCCGCGCGCGACGACGACGACCTCGACCCCCTTCGCCCACGACGGCGCGGCGAGGTCGAGCGCGAACGCGGCGAACGAGCCGCCGCCCGCCTGCTGCGCGGCGACGACGGTGAATTGGCGCGGCGCGGCGCCCTCCGCCTCGTCGCCGAGGAAGCGGAGCGCGACCGAGCCGAAGGCGCCGTCGTCGGCGGCGAGCTGGCCCGAAAGGTGGAGGCCGCGACCGCCGGCGCAGGCGACGCGCTGCCGCTTCGAGGCGGTCGTCTGGCCGCCCTCGACCGAGGCGGAGAGCGCGTAGCTGCCCGACGCGGCGCGGCCCGAGCGGGCGGCGAAACCGTCGCCGAGCTCGCTGTTCCAGAGCGCATCGACGTCGCCCGACGATTCGAACGACCACTCCTCGGCGACGAGGCTGCCGGCCGGAGGCGGCGCGACCTTGTGGCCGCTGGCGGGCAGCGGCGCGCGCTGCTGGAGGAAGTACCACGCCGCGGCGCCGCCGACGACGAGGACGACGCCGGTCAGCCCCGCGAGCGCGGCGGCCTTGCTCCCCTTCGGGGCGCTGCGCGCCGCGGCCGCGGCACGGCCCGCTCCCGCCGCGCTGCCCGCCGCCGCGCCGTCGCCGCCGACCGCGCCGGCCGTGGCGGGCGCGGCGCGCCGCAGGTCGACGAACTGGAAGTCGCTGACGCCGACCTTCACGTGGTCGCCGTGCGAGAGGGCGACTTCGGTCGTCACCTTCTTGCCGTCGAGGAAGGTGCCGTTGGTGCTGCCGAGATCGCGCAGCACCCAGCCGTCGCCGTCGCGCGCCACCTCGAGATGGACGCCCGAGACCTTCACGTCGGCGAACGCGACCGTGTTGTCGGGCCGCCGGCCCAGCGTGGTGCGTGCGCCGGAGAGAGGAACGTCGCGGCCCGCGTGCTCGCCGCTGGTGAAGCGGAGCACGAAGTCGGCGTCGTTGGGCGAGAAGGTGAGCGTGATGCCGCCGAGCCGGACGCGGTCGCCGGCAGCGAGCGCCTTCTCGGTCACCTTGTCGCCATTGACGAGCGTCCCGTTGCTGCTGCCGAGATCGCGGACGAGCCAGCCGTCGCCCTTCTGCTCGAACTCGCAGTGGCGGCGCGAGATCCCCTTGTCGTCGAGGACGAGGTCGACCCCTTCGACGCGTCCGACCACCAACCGCGCGCCGAGGACGATGTCCCGCGTGCCGTCGGGCCCCGAGATCGTCAGTCGGGCCATCTCGCGTGTCTCCGCTGGAAGGGTGAGGCGGCGGACGCAGCGTTCCCGAAGGCGGGCAGGCTGGCGGCCTGTCTCGGCGGCGCTAGCCGCGCCGCTCCCCCGGGGAAGGCGCCCGTTCTATGCCGCGACGCGCGATCGCGTAACAACTTTTTGAGCGGCATCGCACAGGCTTGCTCGGTTTCAGAGCATCCCGACCGGGCCCTTCCACGGCTTCGGAACATGCGCTTCAGAACAACGCCATCGCCGCCAGGAAGAGCGGCATCGCGGCCAGCATGGTCAGCGTCGAGTAGCCGAGCAGCTCGCCCGCCTTGAGGCCGGTGATCGACAGCAGCGGCAGCGCCCAGAAGGGCTGGATCATGTTGCTCGCCTCGTCGCCGTACGCGACCAGCATCACCGCGCGCGCCGGATCGAGGCCGAGCTCGACCGCGCCTTGTCCGGCGATCCCGCCTTGCACCGCCCACTGCCCGCCACCCGACGGGATGAACATGTTGAGCACGCACGCCGCGCCGAAGGTGAGCCACGAGTAGGCGGTCTCGACCGGCATGCCCATGCGCGCCAGTCCGCGCGCGCAGTCGATCGAGCTCTCGGCCAGCGCACGGCCGACGCCGCTCTCGGTCAGGACTCCGAGGATCCCGTAATAGAACGGGAACTGGAGCAGGATGCCGGAGAGCTCGCCGCCCGCGTCGGCGAAGGCGCGACCGTAGCGCGCGACGCTTCCGTGCAGCGCCATGCCGAGCGCGAGGAAGAGGACGATCACGCTGGCGAGCGAGATCGAGTCGGCGACGCCCTTGCGCACGGCGAGCAGCACGACGCCGCCGCCCGCGAGCAGCACGACCCAGGCCGCGAGCGGCCGCGCGTGCTCGAACCGTTCCGCCGGAGTCGCGGGCGCGGGCGCTTCCGACGGCGCGTCGTCGCCCGGCAGCGTCCAGGCCGGCCGCGCCGCGCCGGTGGTCGCGAGCGCGCGCGCGACGGCCGCGAAGAAGAGCGGGACGGCGACCAGCAGGCCGGCGTTCAGCGCGAGATTGAGCGGCGCGAAGAGCGTCCGCGCTGTCGGCACGACGCCGTAGATCGCGGCGAAATCGTGGCCCGGCTGCGCGACGGCGAGCGGGGCCGAGCCGGAGAGGCCGCCGTGCCACACCATCAGCCCGACGTAGCCGGCCGCGCCGAAGAGCGGGTAGTTCCACCGTTCGCCGCGGTCGCGGGCGACGCGGTAGGCCTCGCGCGCGAAGAGGGCGCCGACGACGAGGCCGAAGCCCCAGTTGAGCCACGACGCGACCATCGTCACCAGCGCGACGAGCGCGACGGCCGCCGGCTCGCGGCGCGGCACGGCGGCGAGGCGGCGCAGCGCGCGCGCGACGGTCGGCGCAGCGGCGAGCGCGTGGCCGGTCGCGAGGATCAGGCAGATCTGGAACGCGAAGCCGAAGCCGCCGGCCGACGTGAAGCCGCCCGCCGACTTCTCCTTGCCGTACCAGAAGGTGAGGAGCTCGCCGAAGCGCGCCAGCAGCGACTGGTCGGCGGGACGTCCGACGCAGAGCCCTGCGACGAAGACGACGGCGGTGAGGACGAGCGCGAAGGCGAACGGGCTCGGCACCATGCGCTCGACGAAGCGCGAGACGGCCGCCGAGAGTCGCGCGAGCATCCCCGCGTCGCCGTCACTTCGGCAGGCGCGTCAGCACGATGAAGAGGCCGATGATCACGAACGCGCCGATGGCGGCGACGATCACGATCGTCTTGCGCTGCCGCTCGACGAGCTGCTCGAGGCGCAGGCGCTGCTCGTCCTGGCCGCGGCGGAACTCGGTGATCAGGCTGCTCTGCGCCCGCTGCGCGCCGTCGACGAGCCCGCGCACCGAGCTGCCGACCGACTCGACCGACGTCTTCACCGACGCCGCCGCCTCGGTCTGCTTGTCGATCCGCGAGCCGATGCCGTCGACCAGCGTCGGCAGCTGCTCGAGCTTCTGGCTCGCCGCCAGCGACGCCTCGCTCTGCTTCTCCATCGCGCCGCGCAGCTCGCGCAGCGTCTCGAGGTTGTTGCGCTCGGCGGCGACCAGCCCCTCGAGCACGCGCGGCAGCGCCTGCAGCCGCTCGGCGACGAGCTCGGTGGCGCGATGCTGGTGGACCATCTTCTCGTCGATCGACGAGAGGATCGTCGAGAGGTTCTTCAGGCCGTCAGCCACCTTGAGCGCGAGCTCTTCCTGCGGCGCCATCTTGGTCGTCTTCACCACGTCGTCGGCGCCGTGGCGCGCGCCGGGCGACGGCGACGGGACGACCGCGACTTCCGCGGAGGCCGCATCCGTCGTCTGGGGCGAAGTGGCCGAAGGAGAGGTCATGTTCGAGGAGTTCCGCCTCGGGAGGGTCGCGGCTGCCTCGCCGTCGCTGGCGAGCGGGAGGGAACGCGTCGTGCGTGCGGCCGAGGTGGCCGTGGCGGTCGCGGCCGCCGCCGCTCCCGACGCCGCATTCGCGCGGAAGTGGAGCGATGCGTCCCCTCGATAGCGTGATCCGCCGTTGGCCGGCGCGGTCGCGGCGGGAGAGGACGCGGGCGCAACGGCGGGCTTCTTCTTGCCGAAGAGCTGGGCGAACCAGGAAAGGCGCACGATGAAGTCCTCGGGATGGACGGAACGGCGAGACGATCCGCGAGATGGCGGGAATCTAGCGGCGCGCCCGCGGCGGCGCGAGGTCGCGCGCGGCCGGCGGTGGACTGCGGTGTGGATGGCGGCGCTGGCCGCGCCGCTGGCAGGGCAGGCGGCGGACGAGAAGCCCGTCGCTCCCGGCACGGCGGCGATGGCGAAGCGGCTCGCCGACCTCGCGGCCGCGGTCGACCCGAAGACCCACGCGTTCCTCAACCAGGCGCGGCTCGCCCAGATCGTCGAGGAGATGAAGGTCGCGCCGCGCGAGCAGCTGCGGCAGCTCGAGGTGAGCCGCGCGGTGCAGCTCCTCAACTGCGGGCGCACCGAGGAGGCGGTCGCAGCGCTCGACGCGCTGCGGGAGTCGCTGAAGGCCGCCACTTCGCCCGGCGCGCGGAACACGCTGGCGGAGCTCGACAGCCTCGCCGCGATCGGCTGGCTGCGTCTTGGCGAGCAGGAGAACTGCCTCGCCCGCCACGGACCCGACAGCTGCATCGTCCCCTTCAGCGCCGCCGCCCGGCACCTCGAGAAGCGCGGCGCCGAGCACGCCTTCGCGGCGCTCTCGCGCATCCTCGACGCGAAGCCCGACGACACGGGAGCGCGCTGGCTGCTGAACGTCGCGGCGATGGCGCTCGGCACCTGGCCCGACGGCGTGCCGGAGTCGCGTCGCATCGCGCCCGCCGTCTTCGAGTCGCAGGCCGCGCTGCCGCGCTTCACCGACGTCGCGGGCAAGGCGGGGCTCGCCGCCGAGGGGCTGGCGGGCGGCGTCGTCACCGAGGACTTCGACCGCGACGGCCTCCTCGACGTCATGGCCTCGTCGTGGGGCACGCGCGACCCGCTCCGCGTCTGGCGCAACCTCGGCGACGGCACGTTCGAGGAGCGGACCGGGAGCTCCGGCCTCGCCGGCATCGTGAGCGGCCTCAACCTCGTCTCGGGCGACTTCGACAACGACGGCTTCGTCGACGTGATCGTCCCGCGCGGCGCGTGGCTGCGCGGCAATGGCCAGCTCCCGAAATCGCTGCTGCGGAACCGCGGCGACTTCACCTTCGAGGACGTCACGTTCGCCGCGGGCATCAAGGCCGAGGCGCCGACGCAGTCGATCGCGGTCGCCGACTACGACCTCGACGGCTGGCTCGACTTCTTCGTCGGCAACGAGTCGACCGGGCCGAAGACCCACTGGCCGTGCGAGCTCTGGCTCAACCGCCGCGACGGCACCTTCGCGAACGTCGCGAACGCCGCCGGCGTCGAGCTCGAGGCGTTCGTGAAAGGGGCGACCGCGACCGACTGCGACGGCGACGGCCGGCCCGACCTCTTCCTCTCGATCATGGGCCACCCGAACGCGCTGCTGCGCAACGTCGCGCCGCCGGCGGGCGCGCCGGCCGGGACGCCGCCGCGTTTCGAGGACGTCTCGCAGCGCGCCGGCATCGGCGGCCCGATCCGGAGCTTCGGCTGCGCGTCGCTCGACTGGGACAACGACGGCGACGACGACCTCTTCTGCGCGTCCTACGTCGACCTCACGCAACGGCAGGCCGACGACGTCGGCCGGATGCTGCTCGGGCTGCCGACCGAGGCCGAGTCGAGCGCCCTCTACCGCAACCGCGGCGACGGCACCTACGAGGAGATCGGCGCGACCATCGGGCTGCGCACGATCCTGCTCACGATGGGCTTCAACTTCGGCGACCTCGACAACGACGGCTGGCTCGACTTCGTCTTCGGCAACGGCGACCCCGACTACCGGACGCTGCTGCCCAATCGCGCGCTGAAGAACGACCGCGGCCAGCGCTTCCTCGACGTCACGACCGCCGGCGGCTTCGGCCACCTGCAGAAGGGGCACGGCGTCGCGTTCGCCGACTTCGACGACGACGGCGACCAGGACGTCTACGAGGTGCTCGGAGGCGCGTACGAGGGCGACGTCTTCCGGCGGATCCTGCTCGAGAACCCCGGCAACGCGAACCACTGGCTCACGATCGAACTGGTCGGCAAGCGGAGCAACCGCGCCGGCATCGGGACGTGGATCGCCGTGCACGTCGCCACGCCGTCGGGCCCGCGCACGATCCGCGTGACCGGCGGCAGCGGCGGCAGCTTCGGCGCCTCGTCGCTGCAGCAGGAGATCGGCCTCGGCGACGCCACCGCGATCGAGTCGCTCGAACTCTGGTGGCCCGCCTCGAACACCCGCCAGAAGTTCGAGGGCGTCGCGATGGACCAGAAGATCCGGATCGCCGAGGACGCCACCACCCCCGAGCCGGTGGCGACGAAGCGATTCACCTTCCCGCGCTGACGCCGGGGTGACCGGAGCGTGATGATTCGTTCCAGGAACGAATCATCATCGACGCGCGGGCGTGGCGCCTCGGTCGAGCGGGTCGCGGCGTCGGGCCCCGCTCAGTACGCCTTGGCGAAGATCACCCACTGCGTGGTCTCGCGGCCGGTGCCGATCGCCTTCGCCTTCTCGCCGCCGTCCTCCTTGCGGATGCAGCGGATCGTCGCCTTCGTCTCGTCCTTCACCTTCGCCTCGACCGCCGCGTCGCCGTCCCACGGCGCCAGCACGAAGCCGCCCTTCTCCTCGAGCGTCTTCACGAGCTCCTCGTAGGTCGCCGCGCGCCGGATGCTCGCGTCGCGGAACGCCTTCGCCTTCGCGAAGAGCGCCGCCTGGAACTCCTCGAGCAGCGCCGGCATGCGCTGCTCGAGACCGGCGACGTCGACGATCTGCTTCTCGCCGCCGTCCCGCCGCGCCAGCACGCACTTGCCCGCCGCGACGTCGCGCGGCCCGACCTCCAGGCGCACCGGCACTCCGCGCAGCTCCCAGTCGTTGAACTTGTAGCCGGGCTTGAACTGCTCGCGGTCGTCGACGTGCACGCGCACGCCGGCGCCCTTCAGCTTCGCGACGAGCCCGTCGACGTAGGCGCCCACCGCCGCCTTCTCCTCGTCCTTGCGCCAGATCGGGATCACGACCACCTGGATCGGCGCCAGCCGCGGCGGCAGCACCAAACCCTTGTCGTCGCCGTGCGTCATCACGAGCCCGCCGATCAGCCGCGTCGACACGCCCCACGACGTCGTCCACGCGTGCTGCCGCTGCCCGTCGCGCCCCGCGAACTGGATGTCGAACGCCTTCGCGAAGTTCTGGCCGAGCAGGTGCGACGTCCCCGCCTGCAGCGCCTTGCCGTCCTGCATCAGCGCCTCGATGCACCAGGTCTCGACCGCGCCCGCGAACCGCTCGGCCGCGCTCTTCTGGCCGACCAGCACCGGCATCGCGAGGTACTCCTCCGCGACCGTGCGGTAGACCTCGATCATCCGGAGCGTCTCCTCGATCGCCTCCTTCTCCGTCTCGTGCGCGGTGTGCCCCTCCTGCCAGAAGAACTCGGTCGTCCGCAGGAAGAGGCGCGTGCGCATCTCCCAGCGCACGACGTTCGCCCACTGGTTGATGAGGATCGGGAGGTCGCGCCAGCTCTGCACCCACTTCGCGTACATCGAGCCGATGATCGTCTCGCTGGTGGGCCGCACGATCAGCGGCTCCTCCAGCTTGCTCTCGGGATCGGGCTCGATGCCGTTCGCTCCCGCCTTCAGGCGGTAGTGCGTGACGACGGCGCACTCCTTCGCGAACCCCTCGACGTGGCTCGCCTCCTTCGCCAGGAACGAGAGCGGGATGAACAGCGGGAACTGCGCGTTCTTGTGGCCCGTCTCCTTGAAGAAGCGGTCGAAGGTGTCGCGGATCCGCTCCCACAGCTCCCAGCCGTAGGGGCGCACCACCATGCAGCCGCGCACCGGCGAGTAGTCGGCGAGCTCGGCCTTCAGCACGAGGTCCTGGTACCACGCCGCGTAGTCGGCCGCGCGCGACGTGACGCCCATCTGCTTGTCCTTCGAGTCGCGGCCCTGCGACCCCTGCCCGCCCTGCTGCTCGGCCATGTCGATGCGTCCCTTCTGACGATGAAGGCGGAGCACGATAGCCCGCTGCGCGCGCGATCCCCGGCAGCCGCTTCCCCCGCGACCGGCGAGACGGTTAAATCCCGCCCCTTCGCCGCCGTCCGCAGCCGTTCCCGCGGACCGCGCCGGTGCCCCAACACCGTCGCGCGCGCAGCGAGTCCGAGAGCCGTTCGAGTGGGGCGTTAGCTCAGCTGGGAGAGCGTCAGGATGGCATTCTGAAGGTCAAGGGTTCGATCCCCTTACGCTCCACCACTCGCGGCGATCGTTCGCTGGTCGCCGGCTCTCGACGGACTCTCGTCGCCGACTGCACCCGACTCGCCCTGCTTCGCGGTACCTCGGAGGCCGCTCCATGCCCGAGCTGAACTGGGTCGCGATCCTCGTGGCGGCGGGCTCGAGCTTCATGCTCGGCGGCCTCTGGTACTCGCCGAAGCTCTTCGGCGCGGCGTGGGGTCGCGCGGCCGGGATCGACGCGAAGTGCGAGAAGACGGGCCACCCGGCGCGCGTCTTCGGCGTCAGCTTCGTGCTCTCGGTCGTCGCAGCCGCGCTCTTCGCCTGGTGGATCGGCCCTCACCCGACGGTCGGCTTCGCGGTCTCGCGCGGACTCCTCGTCGGCGTCGGCTTCGTCGCGACCTGCTTCGGGATCAACTACCAGTTCGCGAATCGCAAGAACCTGCTCTGGGCGATCGACGCCGGCTACCACACGGCGCAGTTCGCTTTGTTCGGAGTCGTGCTCGGCCTCTTCGGCTGATCCGCGCGGGACTGAGCATGACGGGCGCGACGGGCGGCGCCGCCGACGCTCGTGTCGACCGCCGCGCGATCCTTCCCGCGCGGCAGGCAGCGCTTCCCTGCCGCCGCCTCGAGTGCTGGCGATCCTCCCCGCCCGTCGCCGGCGCGCGAATCGCGATGGAGCGGCGCCGTCCTCCATGGGAGCTCCCGATGGTCCGCCGCCGCACGTCCGCGACCTCGGCGTCGCTCGCGCCGTCCCCGCCGCGGCCCGAGCTCGCGCCTCCTTCGCCCGCGCTCGCCGCCGCCCCCCGCCCCACCGGCCTCGCCGCGCTCTTCCGCCCGCGCGCGATCGCCGTCGTCGGCGCGTCGCGCTCGCCGATGAGCGTCGGCCACCTCGCGCTCAAGAAGCTGCTCGTGGGGGGCTTCCATGGCGCCGTCATCCCGGTCAATCCGCACGCGCGCTCGATCGCGTCCGTCGCCGCGGTCCCGTCGATCGCCGCGCTGCCCGACGACGTCGACCTCGCGTTGATCGCGGTCCCGGCCCCCGCCGTCCACGAAGTGGTCGAGCAGTGCGCGCGCAAGCGGATCGGCGCCGTCGTCGTCCTCTCGGCCGGCTTCGCCGAGTCGGGCGCGGAGGGGAAGGCGCGCGAGACGGCGCTGCGCGATCTCGTCCGCGCGTCCGGCATGCGGATGGTCGGCCCCAACTGCCTCGGCCTGCTCGACACCGATCCCGCGGTCGCGCTCGACGCGACCTTCGCGCCGGCGCGCGCGCTGCCCGGCCACGTCGCGATGGCGTCGCAGAGCGGCGCGCTCGGCGTCGCGATCCTCGACACCGCGCGCGAGCTCGACCTCGGCCTCTCGGCGTTCGTGAGCGTCGGCAACAAGGCCGACGTCTCCGGCAACGACCTCCTCGAGTGGTGGGAGGACGACCCGCGCACGAACCTGATCCTGCTCTACCTCGAGAGCTTCGGCAATCCGCGCCGCTTCGCCTCGATCGCGCGCCGCGTCGCGCGCAAGAAGCCGATCCTCGCGGTGAAGGCGGGCCGCACCGCCGCGGGCCGCCGCGCCGCCGGATCGCACACCGCCGCGCTCGCCGTGCCCGAGCGCTGCGTCGACGCGCTCTTCGCCCACACCGGCGTGCAGCGCGTCACGACGCTCGAGGAGATGTTCGACGCGGCGACGCTGCTGGCCCACCAGCCGCTGCCGAAGGGGCCGCGCGTCGCGATCCTCACCAACGCCGGCGGGCCCGGCATCCTCTGCGCCGACGCGTGCGAGGCGGAGCAACTCGTGCTGCCCGAGCTCGCGCCGGCGACCCGGGCGCGCCTCGCGAAGCTGCTGCCGCGCGCCGCGAGCGTCGCGAACCCGGTCGACCTCGCCGCGCCCGCGACCGCGGAGGACTACCGCAGCGCGCTCCCGCTGCTGCTCGACGATCCGGGCGTCGACGCCGTGATCGCCCTCTTCGTGACCGCGGGCGTGATCGACGTCGCCACGGTGGCGGCGGCGCTGAAGGAGGGGCGAGCCGGCGCGAGGAGCGGCCGCAGGAAGCCGCTCTTGACCTGCTTCCTCGGCCAGCGCGGCACGCCCGCCGAGCTGCGCACGCCCGACGAATCGGTGCCGTCGTTCCGCTTCCCCGAGTCGGCGGCGCGCGCGCTCGCATGCGCGGCGCGGCGGGCGCAGTGGCTCGCGCGCCCGGCCGGCCGGCTGCCCGACTTCGACGACGTCGACGCCCGTCTCGGCCGCGCGATCGCGCGCGAGGCGCTGGCCCATCGCGGCGCCGGCTGGCTCTCGCCGTGCGAGATCGACAACCTCCTCGGCGCCTTCGCGATCCCCCACCTGCGCTCGACGCTCTGCGCCACGGCGGACGAGGCGGTCGCGGCCGCCGCCGCGTGCGGCGGCCCGGTCGCGCTCAAGCTCGCGTCGACGACGCTGGTCCACAAGAGCGACTTCGGCGGCGTGAAACTCGACCTGCGCTCGGGCGACGAGGTGCGTCGCGCGTTCGCCGCGATCGAGGCGCGCCTCGTGGCGACCGGCCGGCGCGCCGAGATGATGGGCGCGACGGTGCAGCCGATGGCGAAGGGCGGCGTCGAGGCGATCGTCGGCGTCGTGGCCGACAAGGACTTCGGGCCGCTGCTCGCCTTCGGGTCGGGCGGCGTCGCGACCGAGCTGCTCGAGGACGTCGCCTTCCGTCTCGCGCCGCTGACCGACGTCGAGGCGCGCGAGATGGTCGGCGCGACGCGCGGCGCGGCGCTGCTGCGCGGCTATCGCGGCGCGCCGGTCGCCGACGAGCCGGCGCTGGTCGACCTGCTGCTGCACGTGTCGCGCCTGGCGGTCGAAGTGCCCGAGGTCGTCGAGCTCGACCTCAACCCGGTGCGCGTCCATCCGGCAGGCGAGGGCGCCGTCGCGCTCGACGCGAGGATCCGCGTCGCGACGGCGCCCTGATCCGGCGCGCCCGGGCGCGCGCTCACCGCGGGAAGACGCGCAGCAGGTCGAGCGTCGTGACGATGCCGATCGGCCGCAGCGTCTTCGGGTCGACGACGACGATGCGGTGGACCTTCTCGTCGGCCATCCGGCGCGCCACCTTGGCGAGCGTCTCGCCGGCGAGCGCGGTCACGGGTTCGGCGGTCATCACGTCGTCGACGAGCCCGAGCTTCGCGGCGTCGACCTCGAGGTTCGAGGTCGAGTCGGCGGTCAGCAGGTCGAGCCACTGCTCGTCGTGACGCGCCTCCGCCGGCCCTTCGATCAGGCGGCGCAGCAGGTCGGTGCGCGAGACGACACCCACCAGCCGGAGCTGGTCGTCGACGACCGGCAGCCCCGAGATCTCGTTCGTGTCGAGCAGCTCGGCCACTTGGCGGAGCGTCGCGCCGGTCTCGATGCAGATCGGATCGCGCGTCATCACGTCGGCCACGCAGGGCCGCTCGTTCCGCCGCTCCGCGTTCACGGGCCTCGCCGGCCTCACCCCCGCCTTCGCCATCCGCTTCGGGCGCATTCGCGTGATCGCCATGGGAGTCTCCTTGCTCCCGGCAGACGCAACGGAGGGGCCGTCAGCCGCGGTCGCCCGGACCGAGGCGGCAGGAGTGCGCAGGGCGTCCCGCCGCGACGAGCGGTGGTGCAAGCTCCCCACGGCGCGATCGGGCGCCGGCGCCGGTTCCCCACCGGCGCGGGGACGCGGTTCAGAACCGCAGCCCGACCTCGAGCACGACGCCGCTGAACGACGCGCGCATCGACTTCACGAAGAGGCCGAGGTCGCTGTGGCTGTCGCGCTCCTGCGCGCTCCGCCAGAGGTAGCCGAGCCGCGTCTTCAGGTGGTCGCCGAAGAGCGCCTGGACGCCGAAGCCCGCGCCGTAGGTCATGCCGCGGCCGTTGTAGTCGGCCGAGAAGCCGCCCGCCTCCGCCTCGATGAAGGTGCGATGGACGCCGACGGATCCCTGCGCGTAGAGGCCCCACCCGAAGTCGTCGTCGAGCGTGATCCACTCCTCGGGCTCGACCTCGGCGCGAAAGCCGATGCCGTTCCAATCGAAGTCGAGGTCCGTCGACGTCTCCTCGATCGTCGTCGTGTGCACGTAGGGACCGACGCGGATCGGCAGCCGGAACGTGTCGGTGTCCGCCGCGAGGCCGAGCATGTAGACGAACGCGTCGAGCTGCTGCGCCTCGCTGTCGGGGAAGCCGGAGTGCTCGAAGAGGTCGTCGTCCGACTTGCTCCCCTCGATCGCGAGCCCGGCGCCCCAGTTCACGCCGGCGAGCGCCTCGATCTGGAAGCCGGCGTAGGCGCCGACGGTGTCGCCGTCGGCGAAGTTGCTGCCCGAAGTGTCGTGGTCGTACTGGCCGACGGAGCCAGCGAGGTCGATGAAGATCGTCGGCTTGTCCGACTCGCGCGCATCCGCATCGGGGATCTCGGTCGACGCCTCGGCGGCGACGGGCGTCGGGGTCGGCGCAGGGACCGGCGTCGGGGCCTGCGCCGCGACCTCGTCCTCGTCCGACGAGCCGCCGAAGATGCAGCCCGCCAGCAGCAGCGGCGCGAACCCGATCGCGAGCGAACGATGCGTCCGAGCCATCACGTGGCCTCCCACCCCAGGAACGACTTCCTGCCTCTTCGGATCCTCCGAGGCGGCGTCTCAAGGGCGCTCCCCGCCGCAGCGCGTTCCCGCCCCTCCTCCCCGGGGAAATACGGTCGCGACGCACGTTGGTCCGGGGCCAGCGGATCGCCCGTCAGCGGCCGCGCGGGACGTGGCCGCGGTGGCGCAGGTTCTCGAACACGGCGCGGGCCGAGGGGCTCTTGTTGAGCGTGTAGAAGTGGATGCCCGGCGCGCCGCCGCGCAGCAACTGCTCGCACTGCCACGTCGCGTGGTCGATGCCGACGTTCATCACGACCTGCGGATCGTCGCGCACGCGGTCGAGCCGCTCCCGGAGGTCGGGCGGGATCGAGGCGCCGCACATCGACGTGAAGCGCTCGAGCTGGTCGACGTTCGTCACGGGCATCACGCCCGGAACGATCGGCACCGTGATCCCCGCCGCGCGCGCGCGCGCCACGAACGCGAAGTAGGTGGCCGGGTCGAAGAAGAGCTGCGTGAGCAGGAACGCCGCGCCCGCGTCGACCTTCTGCTTCAGGTGGGCGACGCCGGCGGCGAGGTCGCGCGTCTCGGGATGGCCCTCGGGATAGCAGGCGCCGCCGAGCGCGAAGCGGCCGTCGCGTCGCACGAAGTCGGCGAGCTCGCTCGCGAACCGGAACCCTCCCGGCGTCGCCTCGAAGCGCGCCGCCCCCTTCGGCGGGTCGCCGCGCAGCGCCAGCACGTTGCCGATGCCCGCTTCGTGCAGCCGGCCCAGCACGCCGCCGATCTCCTCGCGCGTCGCGCCGACGCACGTGAGGTGCGCCATCGGCAGCAGCTCCCAGTCGCGCCGGATGTGGCGGACGAGCTCGACCGTCTTCTCGCGCGTCGTGCCGCCCGCGCCGTAGGTGACCGAGACGAACGCCGGCGCCAGCGGCTTCAGCTTCCGCAGCGCGTCGTCGAGCTGCGCGTCGGCGTCGGCGCTCTTCGGCGGGAAGAACTCGAAGCTCACCACCGGCTCGGCGCGGGCGGCGCCGCGGGCGTAGAGCTCGTCGATGCGGGTCGGCTGCATGGGGCGCGGGAGCATAGGGGAACGAGCCGACGCGCCGGCGCCCCTTGCCGGCGCGACCGCGCGCGCTATCTCGGGCCGACAGCCTGGCGTCGCTCCGAGAAGAAGGGGGTGTCGATGTCTCGCCACGGATGGACGCGAGCGGCGTGGTCGTCGCTCGCGGGTCTGCTCGTCGTCCCGTGCGCGTCGGCCGCCGATTGGTACGTCGACGTCGGCTACTCCGGCTGCGGCAACGGGAACGGCAGCGCGGCGAACCCCTACTGCACGATCGCGGCCGCGATCGGCTCCGCCAGCGACGGCGACACGATCCACGTCGCGCCCGGCAGCTACCCCGGCGCGCTGACGGTCGACAAGTCGCTGACGATCGTCGCCACCGCGGGCGCCGCCGCCACGACGATCCTCGACAACAAGGCGAACCCGCTCTTCACCGTGAGCAACCAGAGGAGCCTCGCGCTCGAAGGCTTCACGTTGAGCAACGCCCTCCACGCGGTCGTCGTCCTGAACGGCTCCGCGCTCTCCGCCTTCGACTGCGTCTTCACCAGGAACATCGCCGTCCTGCGCGGCGCCTGCGTCCAAGCCACCGACGCCGACGTCCTCCTCGAGCGGTGCGAGGTGCGCGACAACGTGATCGACGGGAGCAAGGGGACCGGCACGCCGTGGCGCGCCGGCGCCGGCGTCTCGGTCGAGGGCGGGACGCTGACGCTGCTCGACTGCTCCTTCCGGGACAACTTCACCGGCGGCATCAGCCGCTCCGGCCAGGGCAGCGCGGTGAGCGCGGCCGACGGCGTCGTCGTCACGGTGGAACGCTGCCTCTTCGAGGACAACGGCTCGCTCGAAGGCGACGGCGGCGCGATCGCGCTGCTGGAGACGCGGTTCGTCGGCGGCGCGTCGCGGCCGGTCGACGCGACCTTCGTCGACTGCACCTTCGCCCGCAACCAGGCCGACCTCGACGGCGGCGCGATCAAGGCGCGCTCCGGCACCGAGCTCGCGATCCGCGGCTGCCTCTTCCAGGACAACGGCGCCCACGTCGGCGCCGCGCTCGACTACGCCGGCGGCCCCAAGCTGCCGACGCGGCCGCTCCTGATCGAGCGCAGCCTCTTCCTCGACAACGGCGCGACCGCCCACGTCCGGAACGGCGGCACCGGCGGCGCGATCCGCTGCGCCAAGGGCCGGCTGCAGCTCGTCGACGACCGCTTCGAGCGCAACTTCGCCGGCGAAGGCGAGTACTCGCGCGGCACGGGGGGAGCCGTCTCGTTCACCGACGGCGACCTGACGCGCTGCGCCTTCGTCGCGAATCGCGCCGAGGGGAGCAAGGCGTTCCTCGGCGGCAAGGGCGGCGCGCTCGCGATCGACGGCGCCGCGACGCTGGTCGACTGCGTGGTCGAGGACAACGAGGCGACCAACCGCCTCAACCGCTACGCCGGCGAAGGCGGCGGGATCTACGTGAACGGCGCCGCGAACGTGACGCTCGAGCGCTGCACGGTGGCCGGCAATCGCGCCGACACGCAGCGCGGCAATCCGCGCGGCGGCGGCAACGGCGGCGGCGTCCACGTCGTCAACGGCGGCTTCGTCCTGCTCGACCACGCGATCGTCGCCGGCAACCTCTCCTCCAAGCGCGGTCCCGACCTCTTCGGCGCGGCGACGCGCGTCGACTGGAACCTCGTCGGCGACAGCCGCGACGCCTGGCTCGGCGGCGGCGGCGGCCACGACCTGATCGACGTCGATCCGCTCTTCGCCGACGCCGCGGCCAAGGACTTCACGCTCGACCCCGCCTCGCCCGCGGTCGACAGCGGCGATCCGGCGCTGCTGCCCGCCGGCAAGGAGATCGACGCCTTCCCGCGCCTGCTCGACGGCGACTTCGACGGCCGCCTCCGCATCGACCGCGGCGGCCACGAGTTCTCGCGCGTCCGTCTCGCGATCAGCGGCTCCTTCACGCCCGGCGGCAGCGTGACCGCCGACTCGACCGGCACGATCGGGCTCGCCACCTACGTGATCTTCGGCGCGGGCGAATCGGAGCAGCGCCTCAACGGCTTCGGCGCCCTCTTCATCGACCTCGCGCTGCCCTTCACGCTGCTGCAGTGGTTCCCGTTGCCCAGCAGCGTGACCGTCGACGTCGACCCCTCCTTCCCGGTGCCGCAGACCCTCTACGCGCAGGAGTTCGCCTTCGGGGCGGGCGCCGGGAACTTCTCCAACGTGGTGCGCCTCGACTTCGAGTGACCTGCGGCCGGTAGAACTCCGGCGTGGAACCGGCGCTCGCGACGAACGACCTGACCGTCCGCTACGCCGCGGGCGCCGGCATCGAGGGGATCGACCTCGAGGTCGCCCGCGGCGAGGTGTTCGGCTTCCTCGGCAAGAACGGCGCCGGCAAGACGACGACGATCCGCGTGCTGCTCGACCTGCTGCGGCCCGACCGCGGCCGCGCCGCGCTGCTGGGGATCGACACGCGCGCCGGCGGCGGCGCGCTGCGGCGGCGCGTCGGCTACCTGCCGGGCGACCTCGCGCTGCCCGCCGCGCTCACCGGCGCGCAGGCGCTCGACCTCTTCGCGCGGCTGCAGGGGCGGCCGCCGGCGCGGCGCGACGAGGTGCTCGACCGCCTCGGCTTCCCGCGCGCCGCGCTCGCGCGCAAGGTGCGCGGCTACTCGACCGGCATGCGCCAGATGGTCGGCCTCGCGCTGGCGATGCAGCACGAGCCGGAGCTGCTGGTCCTCGACGAGCCGACCAGCGGCCTCGATCCCGTCGTGCGCGACGCCTTCCTCGAGCTCGTGCGCGACGCCCGCCGTCGCGGCCAGACCGTCTTCCTCTCGAGCCACGTGCTCGACGAGGTCGAGCGCGTCGCCGACCGCGTCGCGATCGTCCACCTCGGCCGGCTCCGCTTCGTCGGCGAGGTGGCCGAGCTGCGCCGCCGCGCGCCGCCCGTCGCGACGCTCCGCTGGCGCGACGGCGCGACCACGACGCTCGTCGCGACCGACGGCGTCGAGCAGCTCCTCGCGCGCGCCGCCGCCGCCGCCGCCGCGCGGCCCGGCGAGCTGCGCGACCTCGAAGTCGGCGCGCCCGGCCTCGACGCCCTCTTCCGCGACGTGATCGGCGCCGCCGACGGCGAGAGCGCGCCATGAGCGGCCCGCTCTTCCGGCTGCTGGCGCGCCGCTACGCGCTCGGCTGCGGGCTCGCGGCGCTGGCGCCGGTCGTGCTGGGCCTCGTCGCCGGCAACCTCTGGCCGCAGTACCGCGAGCAGTTCGCCGCGCTCGACAAGTTCACGGCGATGAAGTTCGTGCGCGTCTTCCTGCGCGACGACCTGATCCCGCCGCAGTCGAGCACCTTCCTCTTCCAGCTCCCGTTCATGCATCCGGTCACGATGCTGGCGCTGATCGTCGCGATGGCGCTGCCGACGCTGGCGTGGCCGGCCGGCGCGCGCGGCCGCGGGACGCTCGACCTCGTGCTGGCGACGCCGCTCGAGCGCGGGACGCTGGTCGCGACGACGTTCGCGTTCACGCTGCCGTTCGCGCTGCTGCACGCCGCGGCGCCGCTCCTCGGCACGTGGCTCGGAGGCACGCTCGCCGGCGTCGTCGACGAGCTGCCGTTCGCCCTCTTCCTCCGGGTCAGCTTCGAGAGCTTCGCGCTGGCGCTCTTCTTCGCGGGCCTCTCGCTGCTGCTGTCGGTCGGCCTCGCGCCGCGCCGCGCGCTCAAGGGGCCCGAGGCGGGCGGCGCGCTCGCGGCGCTGGCGTGCGTCGTCCTCTGGTCGCTCCTCGCCGAGATCGTCGCGACGATGTGGAGCGGCGCGCACTGGCTCAAGTGCGCGACGCCCTTCGGCTGGTTCGAGCCGCCGCAGGTGCTGGCCGGCGTGACGAGCCCGTGGCGCGACGGCGGCGTGCTGCTCGGCGCCGGACTGCTCTGCGCCGCCCTCGCGTGGCGCAACGAGCGCGCGCGCCGCAGCGCCTGACCTGTCGCGATCGCGAGGCCCGCCTAGACTCCGCGCCATGGATCCGAGCGCTTCGATCCGCCGCTTCTTCGCGAGCGATCCCGCCGCGACGGCGCTGCCCCCCACCGAGTCGCCCTTCGCGGAGCAGTTGCTGGCCCTGCTGCCGGCCGACCATCCGCTGCGCGACCACGCCGTCCGCTACGTCCGCGACGGCTACACGACGATCGACCTCTCGGGACCGGAGTTCGACGCGCGCGCCGAGCGCATCGTGCGCGACCTCGGGCCGCGCTATCCGTCGGCGAACCGGCGACTGCAGGAGGCGTGGACCTGGCATCCCGACGTGCGCGCGCTGGCCGCCGAGCCGCGCGTGCTCGAGCTCCTCTCCTTCCTCTACCAGCGCCGCCCGTTCCCCTTCCAGACGCTCAACTTCGACGTCGGCACCGAGCAGGCGGGCCACGCCGACGCGATCCACTTCGACTCGTGGCCGCGGCGCTGGATGTGCGGCGTCTGGGTCGCGCTCGAGGCGATCGACGCCGACAACGGGCCGCTCCACTACTTCCCCGGCAGCCACCGGCTGCGCGAGTACGACATCGCCGACGTCGGCATGACGGGCGGCTTCGTCGACTACCACCGCTACGAGGAGTTCGTCGCCGCGCTGGTGGCCGCGCACGGCCTCGAGCGCCGCGAACTCCACGCGAAGCGCGGCACCGCGCTCGTCTGGTCGGCCAACCTCGTCCACGGCGGCACGCCGGTCCGCGACCCGCGCCGCACGCGCCACAGCCAGGTGACCCACTACTACTTCGACGGCTGCGCGTGGTGGCAGCCGGGCGGCTCCGAGCTGATCGCCGGCCGGCCCTGCCTGCGCGAGGTGATCGACGTCGCGCGCGGCGAGTTCGTCACGCCGACATCGCTCGGCAAGCCGCTCGACCTCGCGAAGTTCGAGCAAGTCTGGCGCTACCCGCGGCCGCTGCCCGACTGGGTGAAACCGGCGCGCTGACGGATCGCGCCGCTCGCCGGCGGCGCTCGCGCGCGCGAGCGGCTCAGTCGAGCAGCCGGCCCGCCCCGAACCAGTGGCCGACCAGCGCGTCGAAGCAGGTCACGGCCTCCGCGGTGTCGCGGTCCCAGTAGCTCTCGTGCAGCAGCGAGCTCGAGAGCGTGAGCGCCTTCCAGATGCCGCGCTGCGGCAACTGCCCCCACATCGCCCCGTCGACGGTCTGGGTCGGCGGCTGCGCCAGCGCCGGCTTCTCGCGCCCGCCCGGCATCAGGCTCTCCGAGCCGAAGGGGTCGGCGGCGTGGGTCACGTTGATCCAGGCCGCGGGCCGCGGCGACCCGGTCGACCACGATTCGACGTGGCTGGGCCAGAGCAGCGCGACCAGGTCGAACGGCAGGCCGATCGTGGTCAGCGTCGCCACTTCGCGCAGCACGCGCGCGCGCGACGCGTCGGCGACGGCGAAGGTGTCGAGCAGCGCGATCGCGCCGAAGCTGTAGCCGACGACGTGGAGGCGGCCGTGGCCGCCGTCGCGTTCGCCGAGCCGCTCGAGCAGGCCCGGCACCATGCCGATCGCCTCGCCGCGATCGCGCCGGCCGCTCATCACCTCGCAGACGACGGTCGCGGCGCGCGCATTGGCGCCGATGCGTTCGACCGTGCCCGCCGGCACGACCGCGCGCGCCACCTTGCCGAGCGCCACCGCGACGCCGAGCCAGATCGCGACCGTCGCGCCCCACCCCTGCAGCAGTGCGACCGACGGCGACGTCACCGCGTCGGCCGGCGTGGTCGCCGATCCGTTCGGCGCCTTCGCCGGCTCGTCTTGCCCCTTCGCCGATCCGTCGCCCGCCACCGCCTTCACCGCCGCGTCGATCCCGGCGACGACCACCGCGCCGGTGCCGACGAGGAGCGACGCCGCGTAGACGGTCGCCAGCGCGAGCCAGCCGCCGAGGTAGAGCAGGTGGACGCCGCGGTTGC
>Ga0315910_10000157_pt1 | contig 82028 bp, 49 predicted proteins | sample EdamamesoilMG_FD_204470 | JGI IMG/M metagenome (GOLD analysis project Ga0315910, IMG submission 204470) | Garden soil microbial communities collected in Santa Monica, California, United States - Edamame soil | ecosystem: Environmental > Terrestrial > Soil > Garden | place: USA: California...
CAAGCGCCTGTGCCTCGACTGCTTGATGCCCGCCAAGGCGGCCCGGCCGGGCAACGCCGAGGAGGTCGCGCGCGCGATCCACGAGTACCTGAGCTCCGTCGAGCAGCGCGCCCACGCCGCCGAGCTCGCGGCCGAGAAGGCGCGCGTCAAGGCGGCCGAGGAACGCCGCGCGCGGCGCCTGACGCTCGCGCTCGCGGGCACGGTGAGCGTGGCGCTGCTCCTGGGCGGCGGCGGGTACTTCTGGGTCAGCCGCGAGCGGGCGCAGCGCGTCGAGCAGACGCACCTGGCCGTCGAGGCGGCGCACAGCGAGGCGCTCGAGTTCGGACGGACGGGCCAGCCGGCCGAGGCGCTCGCCGCGTCGCGGCGCGCGCTCGCGCTGGCGACCAACGGCGGGGCCGACGCCGCGATGCTCGAGCGCGCCCGGAGTTTCGTCGCGCAGGCCGAGCGCGACGCGCTCGCCGCCGAGCGCGAGCGCGAGCTGCGCGAGCAGGACGCCCGGCTGCGCAAGCGCCTGGTCGACCTGCGCATCGAGCAGGTCGCGACGCTCGGCGACCGCCCGCGCGAGCTCGCGCTGGACGCCGACTTCGCGCAGGCCTTCCACGACTACGGCGTCGACCTCGAGGGCGCGGACCTCGTGCCGGCGCTGGAACGCATCCGCGAGCGGGACATCGCCGCCGAGGTCGCGCTGGCGCTCGACGACTGGGGCCGCGTGCGCCGCCGCGTCCACGGCCCGCGCTCCGAGAAGGCCGAGAACCTGTTCGTGCTCTCGATGGACCTCGATCCGGATCCCGAGCGCCAACGGCTGCGGCAGGCGATCGTCGACCGCGACTTCGCCGTGCTGCTCGAGCTGGGCGCGCCGCAGGAGCTGCCGAAGCTCGGCCCGGGCTCGATCTTCGTGCTGAGCGCGGCCTTGTGGGATGGCGCGCCCGAGCACCGGCCGGACGTGTTCCGGATCTTCGACCATGCGCTGCGCCTGTACCCCGACGACTTCGTGCTGCAGTCCGTCGCGGGGAACCTCTACAACGGCGCCGGCCGCGTGCATTCGGCGCTGATGTGCCGCTCGGCCGCGCTGAGCCTGCGACCGGACGACGCCGGGGCGCTGTTCCGCCTGGGCGAGAGCTTCAGCTTCCTGGGCCGGCTGACCGACGCAGAAGGCTCCTTCCGCGCCTGCCTCAGGCTGGATCCGTCGCACTTCGAGGCGCAGTGGTCCCTGGGCGTGGTCCTCAGCCAGCTGGGCGATCGCGCCGGCGCGCTCGCCAGCTGCCAGCGCGCGCTCGAGCTGCGCGACAACCCCGACTTGCGCGCCGACGTGCTCGGGTTGCGCTTCCTCGCCGGCCAGGCGCAGCGCAGCGAGCTCGAGCGCGCGGCCCAGAACGCGGTCTCGGTCCTGGAACACGTCAACACGCTCTACCCGCTGGTCGACCATCCCGATCCCGAGCAGCGCAATCCGGCGTTCGTGCGGCGCCTGATCGCCGAGCGGCGCGAGGTGCTGACCGCGGACGACTTCTTCTATGTGCTGGAGGCGGTGGCCTGCGCGCGCTCCGAGGACTGGAACGGGGCATTGGCGGCGCTCGAGGGCCGCTACTACCAGGCGGGGCTGCAGCTCGTGACGCCCAACGCCTTCGACTTCCTGCGCTCGCTGATCTACTCCAAGCTCGGCCAGCACCAGGCTGCGCGCGAGTGCTTCGAGCGTGGGATGGCCGAGTGGAAGGTGCTGACCGGCGGCGACCAGGTCGTGTGGCAGCGCTCGGACGTCATGCGCTGGCGGCGCGAGGCGGAAGCGGCCCTCGCTCGCTGAACGACGGCGCGCTCACAGCCCGCCGAACTTGCGGATGTCGCGGTCGCACTTGAGCAGCGCCTTCTCCAGCGCTTCGGCGGCCTTGGCCACGTCGGCCTTCTTGCCCGCCTTGAGCGCCGCCTGGAAGGCCGCGTGCTTGCTGGCGAGCTCCTTGTTGCCCTCGGCGCCGTCGAGCAGGAAGGCGATGATCAGGCCCGCTTCCTGGTAGAGGCGCGCCGAACCCGGGATGTCCTTGAGGTCGAGCTTGAAGGCGAACACCTCGTCGAGCCGGCGCAAGCCGCCGCCCTTCTTGAGCTCCGTGAACACGCCGGCGCGCAGCTTCCAGGGGTCGGCGCCGGCCCCCGCGTCGGGGTCCTTCATGAAGCGTTCGACGTACGAGGCCGCACCGTAGCGCAGCCAGCGCGGGATCGACTTCTCGGCCCAGAAGCGCGGCGCGAACTCGGGCTGGCCGACGGCGCGCGAGGCGCCCGCCGCGGCGATGTCCTCGCTGATCGCGATCCAGGAGGGGTCGAGCGCCTCGACGAAGCTCTGCGCGGCCGCGAAGCGCGCCCAGAGCGGGCCCCACGAGGCGGCCTTGGCGTCCTTGCGGTCCCAGTAGCTGACGCCACAACCGGCGTACTGCGGCGGCTTGGTCGAGGTGTCGTAGTACAGGTCGGCGAAGTAGGCGCCGTGCAGCGACGAGAAGCCGTCGGCCTCGGGCAGCGCGGGCGTGTTGCCCGCGACCTCGTTGTACTGCGCCAGGCTGTTGAGCACGACGAAGTGCGGCTTCGACTTGGGCTCGACGCCGAAGAGGCGCACCAACTCGGGGTAGGCCTTCTCCGCGTGCCAGCGGGCGAGGTTGCCGCCCTCCCAGTCGCAGGTGGTCGAGACCAGGAAGTGCTCGCCGGCGAGCTCCCAGGTGTGCTCGAGCGTGGCGTGGTAGGCGTTGGCCTTGGCCATGTCGACCCACTCGTCGCCGCACTTCCACAGGAGCGCCTGCCACTTGTCGAGGTCGGCGGGCGCGACCCAGCTGTTGTCGTCGGCGCGGAACTTGAAGCCGGCGGCCTCGCGCTCGGCCGCTTCCTTGGCGCGCGCGGCCTCGGCCGGTTGGACCCAGGCCCCCTGCGCGTCCTTGGCCCAACCCATGTTGAGGAAGGGCAGGTCTGCCTCGGGCACCCAGGTGTCCTGGAAGCGCACGAGCCCCTTGAGCTTCATGCGCGCGGCTTCCTCGCGCTTGTACTTGGCCAGCTCGGTCAGGCTCTCGAACCACTTGCCGTCGTAGAGCTGGTGGCGCAGTCCGAGGTGCGCGGCCTCGTTCTTGGCGTCGAGCTCGAGCACGCGCTTGAAGACCTTGCGCGCGTCGGCCTCCTTGCCCTCGCTGGTGCAGGCGGCGGCGAGCTCGAGCAATTTCGCCACGTCCTTCCCCGCCGCGGCGAGGCGCGCGTCGAGCGAGACGTCTTGCGACACGGGGGCGGGCGCGGAGGTCGCGGGCGACGGAGACGGGACTGCCCACGGAGCGAAGCTCAGACACAAGGATGCGATCATGGCGGAAAGGTGTGGGTCGTGGATCGCGGCGAGCGGGAGAGTTCGCCGTGCGAGCGGGGCGGCAGAGCGTACCCGATGAGCGCGCGCCGGTAAGGGGGTGGGATCACTCCGCGGCGCGGACCCGCGGCAGGAACCCGGCCACGCGCCACTGTTCGAGCAACTCCGCGCAGCCGGCCTCGTCGTAGTACATCCCCTTCCAGAGGCTCTTCGCCAGCTCGCGCACCCCGGCGCCCTCGGCGGCCTGCTTGTCGAAGCGTTGCTCGATGCGCCAGCGCGCGTGGCCCTGGAGGAAGCCGTACTGGTAGTTGGCCTGGAAGCCGGCGATCACGGCGAGGCACAGGGTGCCCTCGAGGACGCGCGCCATCAAGCCGCGGCCACACAGGCGCAGGGCGAGATGGATGACGATCAGCGTCGGCGCCATCAGGCCGACGTAGCGGTTGGCGAAGCCGGCGGCGGGGCCGTCGTTGCCGCGGCCGTAGCCGATCGCGAGCGCGAGCGCGAGGCCGGCGGCGAGCTGCAGCGCGAGGGCGCGCGAGAGGCCGGCGTGCTCGCCGCCGCGCGACCGCCAGAGCGCCAGCGCGGCCCCGGCGACGGCGAGCAGCGCGAAGAGGCCGAGCCAGGGCCAGAAGGTCTCCGAGACGGCGCCGAAGCCGGTGGAGAGGACTTGCAGGCTGGTCTCGAGCGTGCGCGAGGTCGCCGGCGCCTCGAAGCCGGGCAGGCGCTCGAAGCCGCGCAGATAAAGCGCGATGTAGGCGACGAGTGCGGCGAGCGCGGTCAGAGCGAGCCAGGCGCCGATGCGCGAGCTGGCGCGCGAGCTGGCGCGCGAGCTGGTGTGCGAGCTGGTGCCGCGCTCGCGCAGCGTGCTCCACGCCATCGCGGCGGGGATCAGCGCGAGGATCGCACCCTGGACTATGCCCATGCTGCCGCACAGCGCGAGCAGGAGCGGCACGAGCGCGGCCGCGAGCAGCGCAGGCAGCTTCCACGGCGGCCGTAGCGCAAGCGAGCCGATCAAGAGGGCGCCGGCGCCGAGCACGGGCAGCGTGAAGCAGACCTGGAAGGAGTTGAGCAGGTTTTCGGCGTTGGCGGTGGTCAGGAGCGCCAGCGGGATCAGCGCGTCTGTCAGCTGCAGCGAGCCGGCGCGGCGGCGCAGGGCCCAGAGCAGGGCGAGGGAGAAGGCGAGCAGCGCGGTCACGGTGAACCACACCCCGGCGCGCAGGTCGTCGAAGCCGCCGACGAGGAGCACGTAGACGAGTTTCGGCAGCGGGATGCGGTGCTCGTTGTGCTGCGCCCAGAGCATGTCCCAGGTCAGCGGGCGCGCCGGGTCGACGAAGGGCGCCATCAGCAGGTCGTCCTGGAACGGCAGGTGCGAGGCGAAGCGCGCGGTCCAGGTGACGAGGATGACGGCGCAGACGAGCCAGACGATCCCGACGCAGAGTTCCTGGGCGCGTGAGCGGGCGCGGAGGTCGGAAGCGAGCGACATGCGGGGCGCGTAGCGTACTCGGCCGGTACGGAGCCAGGCACGTTTCCACCCTGCTCGCCGGACGCGCAGGAGCGAGCAGCGCATGCCGGCGAGCAGGGTAGAAACGAGCCAGGCACCGTACCGGCCGCGTCGCGCGTCAACCCGCCCGTCAGAAGCTCGCGGCCGGCTCGCCTCTGCGACAGCGGTCGCGCAGGTCGGCGAGAAAATGCTGCTCCGGGTCGCTCAGCGGGAGCGCCAGGGCGCGGGCGAAGCTGGTCAAGGCCCTCGCGGTATCGCCGGCCGACCAGGCCAGGCGCGCCAGCGTCGCGTGGGCTTGGGCGTAGTCGGCGAGCTCGCCCGCGGCCAGCTGCGCGACCTCCTCGAGCGCCGCGGCCGGCCCGTGCAGCTTGGCGCGCGCCACCGCGCGGTTGAGGCGTGCGGTCGCCGAGCCCGTCAGCTCGACCAGCGCGTCGTAGTGGCGCAGGATCACGCCCCAATCCGTCGCCGCGTAGCTCGGCGCGCGCGCGTGCTCGAGCGCGATCGCGGCCTCGAGGTGCCAGGCGCTGCGCCGCGGGCCGGCGATCGAGCGCTCGAAGTGCGACAGGCCGTGCGCGATCCACGTGCGGTCCCAGCGCGCGCGGTCCTGCTGGCCGAGCGTCAGCAACTCCCCCGCCTCGCCCGTGCGCGCCGCGAGCCGCGCCCCCTGCAGGCGGAACAGCGCGCACAGCGCCGCGACCTCCGGCCGCGCGAGCTCGGGCCGCGCGAGCAACAGTTCCGCCAGCCGCACCCCCTCCTCGACCAGCTCGCGCCGCACCAGCGATTGGCCGCGCGTCGCGCCGTAGCCCTCGTTGAACACGAGGTACAAGACCTCGAGCACGCCGTCGAGCCGCCGCGCCAGCTCCGGCCCCGCCGGCACGTCGAAGGACACCGCCTGTTCCTCCAGCCGCCGCTTGGCGCGCAACAACCGCTGCGCGATCGCCGCCTCGCTCGCCAGCAGCGCGCGCGCGATCTCCTGCGTGCCGAAACCGCACGAGACCTTGAGCGTCAGCGCCACCCGGTCCTCGAGCGCCAGCGCCGGGTGGCAGGCGGTGAACACCAGCCGCAGCGCGTCGTCGACCAGCTCCTCCTCGACCTCCGCCGCGCGCGCCGGGTCGCGGCTCGCCGCGCGCTCGGCCCAGAGTTCCAGCTCGTGCGCGCGCCCCTCGTCGAGCTCGCCCGCCTCGCGCCGCGCCGAGGCGTGCTGGCGCAGCGCGTCGAGCGCCAGGTTCTTCGCCACGCGCACCAGCCAGGCCTCGGGATCGTCGGGCACGCCCTGGAAGGGCCAGCTCGCCAGCGCCCGCGCCAGCGCCTCCTGCACGACGTCCTCCGCCAGCTCGAGGTGCCGCGCACCGAAGATCGCCGTCAGACGCGCGACGAGGCGCGCGTGCTGACGGCGAAAGAGGTGCTCGACGAGCTGGCGCGGCTCGCCGGGCACGGCGGCCTCGCCCGCCTCGGTCATCGACGTGCGCCGTTCAACACGAGCGCGTGCTCACGGCTCGGGCTGCCCCATGTAGTCGACCTGCCGGATCTCGACCGTGCCGTTGTAGAGGAAGGTCGGGTGCTCGCGGCACAGCTCGATCGCGTGCTCATACGAGTCGGCCTTGATCACGTAGTAGCCGCCCATGACCTCCTTGGTCTCGACGTAGGGGCCGTCCTTGGTCAGGAGCTTGCCGGCGGGCTTGGTCAGCACGCGGCCCGTGTCGTCGGTCAGCTTGTGACCGGCGAGGATGCGGTTCTCCTTCCCGAGCTTGGCCGACCAGGCACCGAAGGCCTCGATCAGCTGCTGGAAACGTTCGGGGCTGAAGTCCTGGAAGACCTTGGGGTCTTCACGCAGCAAGAGCATGTAGTGGGGCATAGGGTTCTTTCCTCCGCGTCCTGGACGGCCGGGCCGGGCGGGCCACGACACCTTCCCCTCGATTTCCTCGCGCTTCAACCGCCGGTCGCGAAAGCCACGCGGCCGAGCAGGTTCCAGCGCGGCGAGGGCGAGTTGCCCCTGCGTTCGAAGTGGATGCGCAAGCGTGCAGGGGTCTCGGCGCCGAAGGCCAGGCGCAGCTCGTGCCAGGCCGGGGCGCCGCGCGGTGCGCCGGGGCCGAGGTCGAGGCTGCCGAGCAGCGTCCAGGCCCCCGCACCGTCCTGACCCTCGACCAAGGCGCGGCTCGACGCGTCGCCGCCCGCGGGCCACAGGCCGAGGTGCAGCGGCAGCCCGCGCGATCCAGCGGGCACGCTGAGCTCGACCGGCTGCTCGTCGGGCAGGAGCAGCGCGTACTGCTCGCCGAACTGGCGCGCCTCGGGCAGCTCGGCCCCCGCGACACCGGGCGCGAGCTGCGCGAAGCGCCGCGCGAGCACCTGCGCGCGCTCGTCGCTCGCCAGCGCCTCGCCCGGGCGCAGGGCGTCGAGCAGGCCGGCGCGCTGGAAGTCGGCCAGGTACTCGGCGAAGAGCTCCTCGCCGTAGAAGAAGTTCGCGACGTGCGCGCGCGCCAGCTCGCGCGGGCCCGCGCCGCGCTGGGCGTCGGCGAGGAAGGCGGCGCTGATCCGGCCGCGCTCGCCGGCCTGATAGCGCGCGTGCTCGATCGTCTCCGGCCAGAGCGCGGCGAGGCCGAGCAGGGCGGTCCAGCGCACGGCGGCGGCCGCGCGGCCGACACCGAACAGGCTCAGGGCCGCGAGCGCGGCGCACAGCGGCAGCGCGGCGAGGTGCGCGTAGCGGCTGAGCAGCCCGGCCTCCGGCCCGTTCGTGCCGCGGCTCCAGCCGATGGTGACGGCCAGCGCCAGCCCGGCCCCGAGCACGAGCGCGAGCGGCACGGCGAGCGTGCGCTCGGGAGCCCGGGCCGAGGCGCGCAGCGCGAGCCAGGCGCCGAACAGGAGCGCCGGCAGCACGATCGCGAGCGTCCAGGGGAAATGGACGCGCAGCGAGAGGCCCGCGCAGGTGCTCAGGAACTGCAGCGCGGTGACGGCGAGCTGCGCGGGCCCGGCGGCCGTGAAGCCCTCGAGCGTGGTCAGCCCGTGCAGGTAGAGCGCGACCGCCAGCGCGAAGCCGAAGGCGCCGCCCAGGCCGACCGCGACGCTCGCCCGCCAGCCCGGCGCGCGCGCGCGGCCCGCCTCGCGCACGCACCACAGCGGCCAGGGCGCCAGGGACACCGCGAGCACCAGGCCGGCGGAGCAGCAGGCGACCAGCGCCGCGAGCAGGAGCCAGATCAGCGCGAGGCCCGCGGCCCCGGGCGCGCTGCGCCAGGCCAGCGCCAGCGCGAGCACGGCGAGGGCGAGCACCAGCGGCAGGACGAAGGCGAGCTGGAAGGAGTTGAGCAGGTTCTCCGTGCCCGCGAGCCCGTGCAGCACGAGCGGCAGGGCCGCGTCGGTCGCGCGCAGCGCGCCACGGCGCCGGCGCAGCGCGCCGAGCAGCGCCAGCGAGGCGAGCGGCAGCGCGAGGCCCATGGACCACACGCCGGCGCGCACGTCGCCGAGGCCGCCGACGAGCAGCCGGTACAGCGCCTTGACCAGCGGGATGCGGTGCTCGTTGTGCTGCCAGAAGAGCTGCTCCCAGAGCTCGCCGGGCGTCGCGATCAGGAGCGGCCCCATGCTGACGTCGTCGGTGAAGGGCAGCACCGACGGAGCGGTGACCACGAAGTGCACGAGCAGCGCGGCCGTCGCGAGCCACACCATCCCGACGAACAGCTCCTCGCCGCGGCGAGCTGCGGCCGCGACGCTCATCGCGTGCGTTCGAAGAGCAGGTTCTTCATCCGGCCGGTGCTCAGGCGGAAGCGCGCGGGGAGCTGGGCGGCGTCGCGCTCGAAGCGGAGCTCGAAGCCGGGCTGGCCGAAGCGGTCGGGGCCGGTCGCCGGGAAGGCGTTGGTCGCCAGCCCGGGCTCGCCGACGAGCAGCTGGCCCGCGCGCGCGGCGAGCTCGTAGGTGACGCCGAGTTCCTTCGAGTGGTAGAGGCCGGCGAAGGGCGCCGTGTCGACCGCCGCGGGCGCAGCGTCAGCGGGCTGCTCCTCGGCGGAGGCTCCAGCGGCGGCAGCCGACTGCGCGCTGGCGGCGGGCTCGGGCGCGAGGACGTCCCTCAGGGCGATCGCCGCCACGTCGCGCGCCAGACGCGAGGCGCGCATCGAACCCAGGTTGCAGAGCACGATCACGCTGGTCTTCTGCTCGGGGAAGCGCATCAGCTCGGCGCGGTAGCCGGCCCAGGCGCCGTCGTGCGAGACGCGCTTCAGGCCGCGCCAGGTGTCGAGCATCAGGCCGCGCGCGTAGCCGATCTCCTTGCCGTCGGCGAGCTTGCCCTTGGTGTGCAGGAACTCGAGCAGCTTCGCCCCGCCGACCTTGGGCTCGTAGAAATTGGCGTCCCACTTCGCGAGGTCGAGCACGGTGGTCATCACGCTGCCGTCGCCGGTCTGCTCGAAGTCGGACATGTCGATGCCGAAGCCGCCGCCCTGCTCCGCGGGGCGCGGCGAGTAGGCCTGCGCGCGCTTCGGCACGATCAGGCGGTGGTCGTCGTGGATGTGCGTCGAGCTCATCCCGAGCGGATCGAAGATGCGCTCCTTGGCGAAGACCGGCAGCGTCTTGCCGCTGGCGCGCTCGACGACGATCGAGAGCAGGAAGTAGCCGGTGTTCGAGTACAGGTGCTCCGTGCCCGGCGCGAAGTTGAGCTCCTGCTGGCGCGCGATCAGCGCCAGGGCCTGCTCCTTGGTCGTGTAGTTCTCGCTGGCCTGGCCGGCGAGCGAGAAGAGCTCGCAGTAGTCGCGCAGGCCGCTGGTGTGGAACAGCAGCATGTCGAGCGTGATCGGCGTGCCGTGGTCGACGAGCTCGGGGATCCACTTGCGCACGTCGTCGTCGACCGCGAGCTTCCCGTCCTGCTCGAGCAGCCCGATGCAGGCCGCGGTGAACTGCTTCGAGGTCGAGCCGATGTCGAAGACGGTGTCGGGCGCGATCGGGATGGCGTGCTCCAGGTGCGCCATGCCGTAGCCGTGCGTGAGCAGCCTGCCCCCCTGGATCACCGCCAGCGCGCAGCCGGGCGAATCGCCGCGCGCCCAGGCGCTGAACAGGCTCGCGTACGGATCCTCGCTCGCGCCGCGCACGACCTTGGGCTCGGCGGGTGCCGCCACCGTTTCCGCCTGGCGCCCCTCCGAGGCGCAGGCCGCGATCAACAGGCACGGGATCGACAACAGGACGTGACGCATCATTCCTCCGGTGCGGGCAATCCCCCGCGAGCGCAGGCTAGGATACGCGCTTCCACCCGCCCGCTCGACCGTGCGCCTGCCCCTCCCCTCTCCCGACGCGTTGGTACGCCTGCCCGCGAGCGCTCCGCCCGTGCTCTTCGTGGTGATCGACACCGAGGAGGAGTTCGACTGGTCGCGCGACTTCGACCGCCGCAACACGGGCGTCACGCACATGCGCGCGATCGGCACGCTGCAGGCGGTCTTCGACGAGTTCGGGATCCGGCCGGTCTACGTGGTCGACCACCCGATCGCGACGCAGGCCGAGAGCGCCGGCCCGCTGCGCGAGTTCGCGCGCTCGGGCCGCTGCGAGATCGGCGCGCACCTCCATCCCTGGGTGACGCCGCCCTTCGACGAGGAGGTCAACGCCGTCAACTCCTACCCGGGCAACCTGCCGCGCGAGCTCGAGCGCGCCAAGCTCGCCAGCCTGACCGCCGCGATCGAGGCGCACCTCGGCGTGCGCCCGCGCAGCTACAAGGCCGGCCGCTACGGCTTCGGCCCGCACACCGCCGCGACGCTGGGCGAGCTCGGCTACGACGTCGACCTCTCGCCCAACCCGCCCTTCGACCTCGGCGCGGACGGCGGCCCGGACTGGTCGGCCCATCCGGTCGAGCCGTACTGGCACGCCGGCGAGCGCCGGCTGCTCGTGATCCCGACCACCGGGGCCTACGTCGGCTACGCGCGCGGCCTCGGCCACGGCCTCTACCGCCTGGCGACCGCCCGCGCATTGCGAACGCTGCGCCTCCCCGGCATCCTTTCGCGCCTCGGAGCGTTCGAGCGCTTGCACCTCTCGCCCGAGGGCTACCTGGGCGAGCACCAGCGCGCGCTGACGCGTTCGCTGCTCGCGCGCGGCGTGCGGACCTTCACCTTCGCGCTGCACAGCCCCTCGGTCGTGCCGGGTCACACGCCCTACGTGCGCGACGAGCGGCAGCGCCTCGAGTTCCTCGACGCCTGCCGGCGCTTCTTCGAATTCTTCCTGCGCGAACTCGGCGGCGTCACGCTGACGCCGCGCGCCTTCCGCGCCTCGCTCGACACCTCTCCCCGGACCTCCCCGACGTGAAGATCCTCGGCCTCTCCCCCCTCGACAAGGACTCGACCGCCTCGCTGGTCGAAGACGGCCGCGTGCTCTTCGCCGCGGGCGAGGAGCGCTTCAACCGCGTCAAGCAGACCAGCGGCTTCCCCGCCAAGGCGATCGAGGCGGCGCTCAACGCCACCGGGACCAACCCCGACCAGATCGACGTGGTCGCCTACCCCTTCCTCGAGGCCGACAAGGAGGCGGAGCTGATCCAGGGCGCCGTCGCCGCCGAGGGCGAGTTCCAGAAGGAGTTCGCGCGGCCCGACCTCGACGCGCTGCTCGACGCGGCCGACCTGCGCGTGCCGTTGCGCGAGGCGGCGGTGCACGGGCTCAAGTCGCCCAACGAGCGCATGTACAAGAACTTCCTCAAGGAGGTCTTCTACTCCGCCGCGGGCCGCCACCCGACGATCTCGGCCGACGTCGCGCTGCGCGAATCGCGCCAGTGGGCCGAGCGCGCGATCGCCGACCACAGGAAATGGCAGGAGGAGCTCGAGGTCGGCCTGACCAGGCTCGGCCTGCGCGACAAGCTCAAGCGCGGCGAGCACCACCTCTCGCACGCCGCCAACGCCTACCTCGCCAGCGGCTTCGAACGCGCGCTGGTCGTGACGCTCGACGGCTACGGCTCGGGGCTGGCCGGTTCGATCTCGCTCGGCCAGGGCGGCAAGCTGCAGCGCCTGCACAACATCCGCTTCCCCCACTCGCTGGGCAGCTTCTATGAGATGGTGACCAGCTCGCTGGGCTTCAGCCCCGATCGCCACGCCGGCAAGATCGTCGGGCTGGCGGCCTACGGCGACCCGAGCGTGCTCGCGCCGGTGCTGCTCTCGCGCATCGAGCAGCGGCCGGGCGACTACCGGCTGCTCGACAATCTCAACGTGTACTTCTCGCGCTACCTGTCGACGCGCTACCCGAAGATCGACCTGGCGGCGGCCTGGCAGCACGTCCTCGAGGTCGTGGCGGTCAACCTGGTCCAGCACTGGCTGGCGACCACCGGCTGCACGCACCTCGTGCTCTCCGGCGGCGTCACGGCCAACGTCAAGATGAACCAGCGCCTGCACGCCATCCCGGGCGTCGAGGGCAGCTTCGTCTACCCGAACATGGGCGACGGCGGCTGCGGCACGGGCCTGGCGCTGCTCTGGTCGTGGAAGGGCGGCGTGCGCCCGTCGATCCAGGACGTGTACTGGGGCCCGAGCTTCTCCCCGGCCGAGATCAAGGCCGCGCTCGACGAGGCCGGCCTGAAGTACGAGCAGCCGCGCAACCTGGCAGCCGAGATCGCGCGCCGCATCCACGCCGGCGAGGTGATCGGGCGCTTCGACGGGCGCATGGAGTACGGCCCGCGCGCGCTGGGCGCCCGCTCGATCCTCTACCACGCCAAGGAGCCGGGCGTGAACCAGTGGCTCAACCAGCGCCTGGGCCGCACGGAGTTCATGCCCTTCGCGCCCGTGACCCTGTGGGAGGCGCGCGAGGAGAACTACGTCGGCATCCGCGGCGCCGAGCACGCGGCCGAGTTCATGACCATGACCTTCGACTGCACCGCGTCGATGAAGCAGAGCTGCCCCGCCGCCGTGCACGTCGACGGCACGGCGCGGCCGCAGCTGGTGCGGCGCGAGATCAACCCGGGCTACTACGCGGTGCTCGAGGAGTACAAGAAGCTCTCGGGCCTCTCGAGCCTGATCAACACCAGCTTCAACATGCACGAGGAGCCGATCGTCTGCTCGCCCAAGGACGCGCTGCGCGCCTTCCTGCTCGGCCGCATCGACGGCCTGGCGATCGGCCCGTATTTCGTGCCCAACCCCGAGCGCGCCGAGCTGTCGAAACGCGAGAAGCACGGCCAGCGCCAGCCGGTCGGCGCGGCGCACTGAGCCCGCAGCCGCGGGTCGCGTCGTTTTTCCTGCGTCCTTCCGGGCCGCCGGCCGTCCAGCAGGCCGGCGCCCGCTGGGGGCTGCCCGCTCGACCCTGAAAGGAAACGACGACATGAAAGCCCTCTGTGCTCCCCTGATCCTCTTGTGTGCCGCCTGCGGCACGGTCCCGACCGCCCAGCCGACGCGCGCCGAGGCCGCGGCCGACTGCTGCGACCCCGGTTGCTGCGGCGGCGATCCGGACTGCTGCGCGCCGGCGTGCTGCACCCCGGTCCAGCGCTGAACTCCCGACGTCGCTGGATCCGCGCCGCAGGGCTAGGCTGGACCCCGGGATGAACGCACCGGAGCTCGAATTCCGCACGCGCCTCGCGAGTTGGATCGCGCGGCGCGTGCGTTCGCGCGTCGACGCCGAGGACGTGCTGCAGACCGTGCTCTTGCGCCTGCACGAGGCGGACGCGGGCGCGGCACCGGCGTCGACGCCGGCCTGGTTGCGCAGCGTCGCGCGCCGCGCGATCGTCGACCTGCACCGCGCGCGCGCCCGCGCGCCGGCCGGGCTGGCGCAGGAGCTCGAGCCCGCGGCGCCCGAGCCGGAGGAGCGCTCCGAACTCGCCGGCTGCCTGGCGCCGCTGCTGGCCGGCCTCGACCCCGACGAGCGCGAGCTGCTCGAGCGCGTCGACGTGCTCGGCGCCTCGCAGCGCGAGCTGGCGCGCGAGCTGGGGCTCTCCGAGTCGGGCCTGAAATCGCGCGTGCAGCGCGCCCGCGGCCGGCTGCGCCAGGCGCTGCTGGCGAGCTGCGTCGTCGAGCGCGACACGCAGGGACGTCCGAGCGGCGCCGCGAGCTGTCGCGGCGCCTGCGCGCCGAGCGCCTCCGACTGCGCGGACACGGGCTGCGGCCCGAGCAGCGCCTGAGCTGCCGCGCCGGCGGCGTCGCGGGCGCTCGCGCGGCCCGCCGGCCCGGCGCCGCACGCCGCGCCGGACTAGACTCGCGGCTGGAGGTACGCATGCGCTCGCTCTTCCAGTACGTCGACGGCCTGCTGCGCGGCCGTTTCACCCGCCCCGAGGACCTGGCCGCCGGCCGCATCGAGATCCCGATCTCGCGGCTGGTCGCGATCGGCCTCGTGCTCGGCCTCTCCTACGGCGTGTTCATGGGCTTGTACGGCGCGCTGCGGCCGGAGCAGGCTTCCTGGATGCAGGTGCTCGCCTCGGCGCTCAAGGTGCCGCTGCTCTTCCTGCTGACGCTGGTGGTCGCCTTCCCGTCGCTGTACGTGCTCTCGGCGCTGGCCGACTCGAAGCTCTCGGCCGCCGACACGCTGCGCCTCCTGCTGATCGCGATCGGCGTCGACCTGGCGCTGCTCGCCAGCCTCGGGCCGGTGACGGCCTTCTTCACGCTCAGCACGGAGAGCTACGCCTTCATGGTCGTGCTCAACGTGCTGTTCTTCGCCGCGGCGGGCTTCGTCGGCCTCGGGTTCCTGCGCCGCGCGCTGGGCCACGTGTTCCGGCGCGAGGAAGCGCCGCTCGCGCCGCCGCAGCCCGATCCGTGGGGCGCGCCGGCGCCCGCCGCTGATGTCGCGGCGACCGCGCCCGAGGCCGTGCGCCTGCCCGCGCCGCCGATCTTCCAGCCTCGCCGTCCCGTGCTGCGCGAGCGCGCGCGCTCGATCTTCGTGCTGTGGACCCTGATCTACGCCGTGGTCGGCGCGCAGATGGGTTGGATCCTGCGGCCCTTCGTCGGCACGCCGGTGCGCGAGTTCAGCTGGTTCCGCGAGCGCGAGTCGAACTTCTTCGAGGCTTTCTTCCGCGCCCTGGCCAGCCTGTTCACGTGAAGCTGGCGCTCGACCTCCGCCACCTGCTGCACGGCACGGGCGAGTTCGGCCCGCGCGCCGCGGGCCTGCCCTGGCGGCGCCTGGTGGCGCTGCTGCTCCTGTTCGCCGCGCTGCACGGCGCCTGCGTCGGGGCGTTCGGGCTGCGCGGCCTGCAGATCCTGTACTCGGCGCTCAAGCTGCCGCTGCTCTTGGGCCTCTCGACCGCGATCTGCCTGCCGAACTTCTACGCCGTCAACGCCGTGCTCGGCTTGCGCGACGACTTCGGTGCGGCGCTGCGCGGCGTGCTCGCGACGCAGGCGACGGTCGCGGTCGTGCTCGCCAGCCTCTCGCCGCTGGTGGCCCTGATCTACGTGTCCTCGGACAGCTACCCCTTGGCGATCGTCGGCAACGGCGTGCTGTTCGCCGTCGCGGCCCTCGGCGGCCAGGTGACGCTCGCGCGCCACTACGAGGTGCTGATCGCGCGCAACGCGCGCCACCTGTGGGCGCGCCGCACCTGGCTGGTGCTCTACGTCTTCGTCGCCATCCAGCTGGCCTGGATGCTGCGGCCCTTCGTCGGCGCGCCCGAGATGGCGACCAGCTTTTTCCGCAGCGGTCCGTGGAGCAACGCCTACGTGGTCGTGCTGCGCGCGCTGAGCGCGCTGTTCGCCTGAGCACGCTGCTCGCCTGGGCGCGCCTCAGTGCGCCTCGCGCCCGGCGCGGTACTCGACCAGCCGACGCGCGACCTGCTCGGCCGCGCCGGTGCGGCCCGCGGCGCGGTAGAGCTCGAGCGCACGCTCGGTGGCCGCCACCGCCCCGGCGAAGTCGCCGACGCCGGCGCGCGCCGCGCCGAGGACGTCCTGCAGGCGCGCGTCGCCGGCCGGGCTGCGCGCCAGGGCGCGCTCGGCCAGCTCGAGCGCGGCGCGCGCGTCGCGCAGCGTCGGGTCCTCGGCCATCGCCAGCAGCCAGGCCAGGCTCTTGAGCGACTCGCTGTCGAACGGCGCCCCGACCAGGCCGCGGCGGTAGGCGGCGATCGCCTCGCGCTCGCGGCCGAGCAGGAAGTACGTCAGGCCCAGGGCGCGGCAGGTCTCCAGGTCGCCGGGTGCGAGCTGTTCGGCGCGCTCGAGGTGGGGCAGCGCCTCGGCCGGCCGGCCGAGCATGCCCAGCGTCAAGCCGAACTTGAGCCGCGCGATGAAGTGGTCGGGGTCGAGGGCCAACGCGCGCTCGAACTCGCGCGCGGCCTCGGCCTGGCGCTGCGAGCGCAGCTGGAGCACACCGCGGTTGGCGCGCAGGTCCGCCGTCTCGCGTCCGCTCTGCAGCGCGGCCTCGAAGAGCGCCAGCGCCTCGTCGAGACGGCCCTGCTGCCCGTAGACGCCGCCCAGGTTGTTGTGCAACTCGGGGAAGCGTGGCTCGAGGCGCAGCGCGGCCTCGTAGTGCTCGGCGGCGCGCGGCAGGTCGCGTGCGATGTAGTAGGCGTTGCCGAGGTTGAAGCGGATGAAGACGTCCTCCCGGACGCAGCGGCGCGCGTGCTCGAAGAGCGTCACGCCGTCCTTCCAGTGCGCCGTCTGCGCGCGCGTGGCGACCAGGCAGGCCGCCAAGGCGACGGTCGCCACGGCAGCCAGCACGCCCCGCGACGTCGAGCTGGTCGCGCAAGCCCGCGCCGCGCCGGCCAGCGCCAGCGAGAGCCCGAGCGCGGGCCAGTAGGTGTAGCGGTCGGCGTGCGCCTGCAGTCCGACCTGCACCAGGCCGAGCATCGGCACCAGCGCGCCCAGGTACCAGGCCCAGCCGACCGCCAACTCGGGCAGGCTGCGACGCGCGCGCCAGGCCAGTGCGCTCAGGGCCGCGAGCACGGTCAGCGCCATCAGCAGCGGCCCGACGTCGACGCTGCGGGTGTGCGGGTAGAAGACCGACAGCTCGGCGGGCCACAGCGTCTGGCGCAGGTAGACCACCAGGCTGACGAAAGCGTTGGAGACCTGCGCCGCGGGAGCGAGCTCGCTGGCCAGCGAGACCGAGCCTCCGGCCTCCTGCGCGGCGTAGGTCACGACGCACGAGCCGAGCGCCAGGACGAACAGGCCCGCCGTGCGCGGAAGCGTGGCGCGCAGCGCCGCAGCGAGCGACCGCGCCGTCCCGAGCGGCCAGAACTCGAGCAGCACGAGCAGCAGCGGCAGCGTCACCAGCGTCGGTTTCGACAGCAGCGAAGCCGCGTAGGCCGCGTGCGTCGCCAGCGCAGCCGCCAGCCCGCCGCTGCGCCGCCAGCTGGTCCAGGCGTGCAGCGTCGCGAGGCCGAAGGCGACGCTGAGCACGTCCTTGCGCTCGGCGATCCAGACCACCGACTCCACGCGCAGCGGGTGCCAGGCGAACAGGGCCGCCGCGGCGAAGGCGACGGCCAGGCCGATTCCCCAGCGCCGCAGCAGCGCGAAGCCCAGCACGGCGCTGACCGCGTGCAGCGCCAGCGAGACCAGGTGCTGCGGCCCCGGCCGGTCGCCGAACAGGCTCGCGTCGAGCTGGTGCGAGAGCCAGGTCAGGGGATGCCAGTTCGACTCGCAGTTCGTCGTGAAGGCCCACGCCAGCCCCTCCCACGACAACCCCTGGCGCACGTGCGGGTTCAGGAACACGTAGCGGCCGTCGTCGAGGCCGACCCAGCCGTGGTCGTGGCTGCCGCCGAAGGCCAGCGCGACGCCGAGCACCAGGACGAGCGCCGCGCCGATCGACTTCGCGCGCTGCGTCTCCATCGCGACAGGCTAACCGGCTCCCTACCGCAGGCGCGAGTCAGTCGCGCAGCTTGAAGTGGTGCGCGCCGCGCAGCAGCCGCCGCGCCTCGCTCTGGAAGCGGCCGGTGCGCAGGAAGGTGACGAGGTGGTCGATGAAGTCGAGCGGGAACAGGAGCCCGTAGGCGCAGACCAGCAGCACCTTGAGGTCGAGGACCAATCCGGCCAGCGGGAACGGCGCGACCCACAGGTCGGCCAGCGCCGCCGCCAGGAACACGAGCACCGCCAGGTCGAAGTTGGTCGCCGCGGCGCGCAGGAACGACAACAGCCCGCTGGGCGCGAAGGGCACGTGATCGTCGGGCAAGGCCCCGTCCTGCGCGAGCGCCTCGGGGCCCGCGCCGTCCATCACCTGCTCGACGAAGTGCCGACGCTCGTGCTCGCCGCGCAGCAGGATGTAGCGCGAGGCCAGCATGAACGGCAGGTCGGTCAGGAACTTCTGGAACAGCACGGCCAGGAGCCCAGCCAGCGCGAAGGCGAACACCCACGGCTCGCCCGTGGTGCGCACGGCCAGGATCCCGAGCGCCACGAAGAAGGCCGACTTGACCCACAGGTGGAACAGGAAGTCGTACAGGCCGAACACCAGCTTCTCGCGCCGGTGGTAGCGCGCGACCTCGCCGTCGACGCAGTCGAGCAGGTAGTAGAAGAACACGCAGCCGAAGCCGAGCACCGACCACAGCCCGCCGAACGCCGCCAGCACGCTCCCGCCGACGCCGAAGACGAGCATGCCGACCGTCGCCAGCGTCGGCGACAAGCCGAGCGCGACGAACAGGCGCGTCAGGTGGATCGAGAGCCGGTCGCCGACCAACAGGCCGGCGACGTCGTTGTACTTGCGCACGGGGGCCTGGACCCGCTGGCGCAGTTCGGCGATCGATTCCATTCGGACGAGGAGAGAGTGGGGAGTGCCGGCGGACTCAGGCCGCGGCCCCGCCGGGCGGTGGGCGGCCCGGCGCGACCGCGAACAGGCGCCTGATCTTGTCCCTTTCCTCGGCTTTCAGAAAGCCGCCGATCCACAGGATTCCCGGCAGGGCCGCCACCAACCCGGCGCGCAGCACCAGGGCGCCGGTCGAGGAGCCGTCCGCCAGGCGCTCTCCGGCCAGGAACAGGCCGCTCCCGAGCGCGATCGGAATCAGTACGCGCGCCACGTCGTAGCGCGCCCCCGCCAGGCGGCCGACGACCACCCAGGTGGCCGCCGCCAGGAGCGCGAAGGTCGCCAGGGTGGCCCAGGCCGCACCCGGGTAGCCGAGGCGCGGCACGAGCAGCGCGTTGAGCCCGAGGTTGGCGACCGCGGCTCCGGCGACGAGCAGGGAGACCACGCCGGTGCGCTCGCGCACGTAGAGCTCGGTGCTGGCGAGCTGGAACAACGCCCAGAAGACGTAGCCCGCGACGACGATCGGCATCGCGCGGTGGGCCTCGAAGAAGCTCGCGTCGGCCATCAGCCGCGTCAGCTCGGCGCTGAACAGCGCCAGGGCCAGCGAGAAGGTGCACAGCACGACGTTGAACGCGACCAGGACGACGCGCACCAGCCGCTCGCGCTCCGCGGCGTCGCGCAGGCCGAAGACCAGCGGGAACCAGATCAGGCCGAAGGCGTCGAAGATCAGCGTGTTGCCGATCGCGCCGAGCTTGTAGCACAGCGCGTACAGGCCGACCTCCTCCGGGCCGAGCAGGTCGAGCACGAAGAAGCGGTCGCCCTGGTGCAGCACGAACATGCACAGGCCCGAGAGCACCAGCGGCATCGAGTAGCGCACCAGCCGGCGCGCCATCGCGCCCGAGAAGGCCAGGCCCGCGCGCGCCAGCAGCACGGCGCCGACCGTGACGGCGACGACCAGCTCGCCGATCAGGACCGAATAGAGGACGCCGGTGTAGGCGAGACCGAGACCGACCAGGAACCAGACCTTGAGGCCGATCTCGAGCACGAGCTTGACGCTGGTGACCACGCCGTAGACCAGCGAGCGCTCGAGGATCTGCAGCCAGCGCAGGCCGACCTGCGAGGCGGTCTGCGCCACCAGGATGCCGGCGGTCAGCACCAAGGCGGGGGCGTACTCGCGCGAGCCGAAGAACAGCGCCGCGCCGGGCTCGGCGAAGACGACGGCGAGCAGCAGCGCGCCGACGGTGGTCGCGAGCAGGATCAGGAAGCAGGTGGAGACGAGCTGCAGGCGCTCGCGCTCGGTCTCGTAGTCCTTGTAGAAGCGCGTCATGCCGTGCAGCAGGTTGATGCCGAGCACCTGCGCGGCGACGGCGACGGTGACCGCGGCCATCTCGACCACGCCGAAGTTGCCGCGCGTGCCGATGTAGGCCGTGACCAGCGGCAGGAGCAGGAAGCCGAGCAGCTTGTGCACGGCGGGCACGGCCGCGTAGACGGCGGAGTGCCGGGTCAGGCGCTTGAGGGCGTCGCCGATCATCGCAGGGTCAGACCGGATCGGTCGGGTGCGCGACCTGCTTGAGCTGCTGCGCCGTCTCGCGGCCGAGGTAGCGCTCGACGCCGGCGTGCACGAGGTAGAGCAGCGGGGTGATGCCGACGGCGATCAGGAACTTGTAGACGTAGTTGGTCGACGAGACGAGGAAGGCGGAGCCCAGGGTCCAGGCGGGCTGGCCGGCGACGGCCGGGAGGATGACGAAGGCCAGGTAGATGACGATGAAGGTGTCGATCAGCTGGCTGACGACGGTGCTGCCCTGCGAGCGCAACCAGAGCAGCCGGCCGCCGGTCCGCCGGCGCAGGGCGGTGAAGACGTAGGCGTCGGTGAACTGGGCGATCAGGAAGGCGACCAGGCTGCCGGCGACGATGAAGGGGGTCTGGCCCAGGGCCAGGGAGTAGGCGCGGTGCATCTCGGCGCTGGAGACGGCGGGGTCGAAGCTGACGGTCGGGGTCTGGATCGCGGTCCAGACGACGGACTGGAGCACGACGTTGACGCCGATGCCGAGCAGGGTGAAGACGCGCACGACGCGGCGGCCGAAGTATTCGTTGAGGATGTCGGTGAGGATGAAGGTCAGCGGGAAGGCGAGGATGCCGGTGGTGGCGACGAAGTGCGCGTCGTCGGAGAGACCGAGCCCCGCGGGCGTGAGGCCGAAGAAGGTGAAGCTCCAGAGCTTGGCGCCGAGCAGCTCGGCCGTGACGAAGAAGCCGATGAACAGCGCGAGCAGCGCCAGCAGCAGCAGCTCGCGCTTGCGCGCGGGGACGGAAGCGTCGACCGACATGGCGCTCAGGATGCCGACGCGTACGGTGCCAGGCACTTTTTTTCGCGCTGCGCGATCACGCAACCCATCGAGACCCTCTCCGTCTGCTCCCCGTTGCTCTGCAGCTCCCTTCTGCCAAATAAGACCCCGCGCCCGGGCGGGGCGGTCCTCCGCCCCGCCCGGGTGCGGGGTACGCGCTGCGAAGCACGCGCCGAATGCCGTTGCTGCTCTTCTCCCTTGCGCTGCGCAGCTGCCTGACGGGTCCCTTCCGACGACGACGACGACGACGGGGAGAGAACCGGTCGCTGTCGGGAGGGAACCGTCAGGCAGATGAAGAGCGGAAGGGCGGAGGGAAGCACAAGCATTCGGCGCGTGCTTCGCAGCGCGTACCCCGCACCCGGGCTGGGCCGAGGACGGCCCAGCCCGGGCGCGGGGTCTTATTGGGCGGAAGGGAGGTGCGGGGCAAAGGGGGGTGAGGAAGAGGTCCGGGGGGGACGGTAGACTTCGCGCCCGAACACTCATGCAAGTACTCCAACAGCTCAAGGCGATCAGTCCGGAACGGTTCGTGGCCATCTACGAGAGTTTGGCGCAGCAGGGGTATGGGCCGCTGGATGGCGAGGTGGCGAAGGCCCTGAAATTCCGGCCGCATGCGATCCGGACGTTGCCGATGGTGCAGCGGGCGCGGCGCGCGAAGCAGATCCTCGAGACCGGGCGCAACACCGAGATGGCGTACGAGATCCTCGGGGCGTACCTGATCAAGAACCACCGTGAGCTCGTCACGGGGTTTCTCGAACGCACCGGGGTGAAGCACGACCAGGGGATGATCGAAGACGTCGAGCACAACCGGCCGGAGGTCGCGAAGCTCGCGGCCGCGGTGGCGGAGCTCGATCAGAAGCACGACCGGCACGACGTGACGCTCTACCTCGCGATCGCGGCCGAGCAGTGGCCCGAGGTCAAGGAGCTCGACGCCCTGTGGCGCCAGCGCGGCGCCTAGGGCGGGGTTGGCAGCGCGGGCACACGTGCGTGCCGCGCTGGCCGATCACCAGGCGTTCGATCGGGGTGCTGCAGCGCGTGCACGGCTCGCCCGTGCGGCCGTAGACCTCGAAGCGGTCCTGGTAGCTGCCCGGTTGGCCTTCCGGGGTGCGGTAGAACGTGTCGAAGCTCGAGCCCTCGCGCTCGATCGCGGCGCGCAGGATCGACTGGATCGCGCCGTGCAGCTCGCGCGCCTGCTCCGCGTCGACGCGCCGGCTGTTGGCGAGCGGGTGGAGCCGCGCGCGGAAGAGCGCCTCGTCGACGTAGATGTTCCCGAGACCCGCGACCAGGGTCTGGTCGAGCAGCAGCGGCTTGAGCGCGCGCTGGCGGGCCGACAACAGCGCGTGCAGCACGGCGGGCGTGAACTCCGGCTCGAGCGGCTCGGGGCCGAGTTGCGCCAGCGCCTCGGCCGCGCTCGCGACGAACTCCAGGCGGCCGAACTTGCGCACGTCGATGAAATGGAAGACGCGGCCGTCGTCGAGCGCGAGCTCGACCTTGGCGAAGCGTCCGGGGTCCGCGCCGCGCGCCAGGATCTGCATGCGGCCGGTCATGCGCAGGTGGCCGAGCAGGTGGCCGGCCGGACGGCGGGCGCGCGTCAGGTCGAAGACGATGTACTTCGCGCGGCGCCACACGCGCGCGACGCGCGCGCCGACGACCGCGCGTTCGAAGCGCGCGATCGAGCTCGCGCCCAGCGTGCGCCGCCAGTGGACGCGGCAGCTCTCGATGCGCCGGCCGACCAGCCCGGGGCGGATCAGGCGCGCGACGGTCTCGACCTCGGGCAGCTCGGGCATGGGCGCGGACTGTACCCGCCGCGGACGCTCGCCGGCGCGCCCGCACGCGTCCCGAGCCCGTGGTAGGCTTCGCCAGGCGCCCGCCAGCACCGCTTCGGCCGCGCCCGGAAAGCCCGCACCATGCTCTTCGCACCCGCCCTGCTCGCCCTCGCCCTCCACGGCGCGCGCCCCGCCGCCGACGGACCCGCGCTCGCGCTCGAGCGCGCCGGACACGTCTCGCACGCGCAGGCCGCGCTCGTCCGCGGGGACGGCAGCGCGCACCTCGCCGTCGACTTCAAGGTCGCCTTCCCCGCCCTCGCGGCGCGGCGCACGGTGGTCGTCGAGGCGCTCGGCGCCGACGGCCAGCTGCTCTTCACGCGCAGCGTCGTCGCGCGCCACGGCATGAACGACGCGCGTCAGCACCGCTCGGTCCGCGCCCGCGCCCGCGTCGCGCTGCCCGACCTCGCCGGCGTCGCCCGTCTGCGCGTGCGCGCGGGCGGCTGAGCGCCGCGCTCAGAAGTCGACCGTCAGGCGCAGCGTCAGCACCAGCGCGTCGTCGACCGTCTCGTCGCCGCCCGGGTGGACGATGTACTGCACGTCGGGCTGCAGCACGAACCAAGAGGCGAGCTGGTACTTGTAGAACAGCTCGAAGGCCGTCTCCGTGTCCTCGGTCAGGCCGGCCTCGTCGCTGAACCCGACGCTCGAGACGTAGGCGCCCAGCGCGTCGTCGGGCCGCGTGGCGGAGAGACCCGAGGCCGCGAGGCCCAGGCCGAAGTGCAGGTCGGCGGTGGCGACGTCCTCGTCCGAAGCCCCCCACTGCGCGAAGCCCGCCAGCGTGCCGGGCAGCTCGCCGCCGCCGAGGCGCGCGAGCTCCTGGTCGCACGAGACGTAGTAGCCCTCGGTCCCGTCCTGCGTGCCGCCGTCGAAGCGCGCGAAGTCGCCGTTGTGGTGCCAGGCGCCGACGGTGAAACGTCCGGCGAGCTCGTCCGCGCCGCCGGTCCACATCCAGCTCGCCTCGGCGATGTAGAACAAGTCGGAAGGCGCGCCGAAGAAGGTGCTCGGCCCGTGCGAGCCGGTGTCGATGCCGGCGTTCGTCGCGCCGTCGAAGACGCCGGCCTCGAAGCTGAACCCGTCGCCCGGCGTCCAGGCGGCGATCACCGCCGTCGCCGGGTTGGCGTAGGTCGGCAGGGTGAAGATCGTCGGGCTGTAGAAGGCGCCCGAGTGGACGAAGTCGGCGCCCGTGTCGGGTGCGGCGAAGTCGACGTTGGCGTCGGCCTTGCCGAGCTTGAGCCGCCAGGTGTCGTCGCCGAAGGTCTGCTCGTAGTAGCACTGGCCGATCTGCGCGGTGTGCGGGCCGGCGATGCTCGAGAAGTACTGGAAGTCCCCCACCGCCTCGGCCGAGGGGTCGCGGCCGTTGATCACGTAGCCGTCGACGACGAACACCGCGCGCTCGAGGCCGAAGAGGCGCTCGAGGTCGAAGGCCGCGGTCAGGTCGAGGTAGCCGTGGCTGATCTCGTCGCGCGCGAGGCCGCCCGAGACGACCGAGTGCATGTCGAGGATCAGCGTGCCCGTGAACTCGATGCCCTGCTCCGCCAGGCGACCGCGCAGACCGCCCCAGTCGCCCGTCAGCCCGTGCGGCTCGTGCGCGGAATCCTCGTCCGGCGCCGCCGCGGGCTCGGCCAGCTCCTGCGCAACGGGTTCGGGCTCCTGCGCAGCGACGGGTGACGCACAGAGCGTCAGCGCGGTGGAGACGAAAGCACGCGGCATGGGGAGCGCCGGGGGGGCGTTCCCCTATCGCTCCCCTGGATCCCGCGTCTTGACGCGACTTGGAGAATCCGCGCCCGCCGCGGGCCTCAGACGGCGTGGCTGACGCCCAGGAGCTCGTACAGGTGGTTCTTCGTGCGCCCGTACTCGGTGCTGCCGATGTCGCGCGGGTGCGGCGAGTCGATCGCCACGATCTCGCGGATGCGGCCGGGCCGCGGGCTCATCACCACGATGCGGTCGGCGAGCTGCAAGGCCTCGTCGACGTCGTGCGTCACGAACAGGATCGTCATCTTCTCCTGCTGCCAGATGCGCAGGATCTCCGAGCGCATCGAGAGGCGCGTCAGCGAGTCGAGCGCTCCGAAGGGCTCGTCCATGAAGATCACGTCGGGCGAGACCGCCAGGGCGCGCGCCACCGCGACGCGCTGGCGCATGCCGCCCGAGAGCTCGGCGGGGTAGGCGCGCTCGAAGCCCTGCAGGCCGACCAGCTCGATGTAGCGCGTGACGATCTCGTGCTGCTCGGCCTTCGTGCGTCCGCGCAGGCCGAGCGCGATGTTGTCCCACACCGAGGCCCAGGGGAAGATCCCGTACTCCTGGAAGACGAAGATGCGCCGCGGGCTCGGGCCGTCGACGGACTGGCCGTCGACCAGCACGGTGCCCGCGTCGGGCGCGTCGAAGCCGCCGACGATGTTGAGCAGCGTCGACTTCCCGCAACCCGAGGGGCCGAGCAGGCAGACGAACTCGCCCGGCGCGACGTCGAGGTGGATGTCGTCGAGCACGCGCAGCTCGTCGTCCTTGCGCTGGAAGATGCGCGTCACGCCGCGGATCACGATCTTGGGCGCGGCCGGCGCGCTGACCGCCACCGGGCGCTGCGCAGTGGAAGTCGACGACGCGCGGCTCATGGGCGCACCTTGGGGAAGCCCCAGCGCACCTCGTCCATGTTCTCGAAGCTGCGCATCAGGAGATCGAGGCCCACGCCGATCAGGCCGATCGTGACCATCGCGCCGCAGACGATCGCGTAGTTGCTGGCGTTTCGTCCGTCGTTGATCACGTAACCGAGCCCCGAGTCGACCGCGATCATCTCGGCCGCCACGATCACCATCCAGGCGATGCCCAGCGCCATGCGCAGCGAGATCAGGATCTGCGGCATGCAGGCCGGCAGCACGACGCGCCGGAACAGCTCCAGACCGCCCAGCCCGAAGTTCTTGGCCGAGCGCACGTAGACCACCGGGATCGTGCGCACCGCGGTCATCGTCCCGGTGACGATCGGGAAGAACGAGGCCAGCGCGATCAGGAAGATCGCCGAGGCGTCCTTGACCCCGAACCAGAGGATCGCGAGCGCGATCCAGGCCAGCGGCGAGATCGGCCGCAGACCTTGGATCAGCGGGTTGATGGCCTGGAAGCCGCGCACGTACCAGCCGGCCCACAACCCGAGCGGGATCGCCAGCAAGGCCGCCACGACGAATCCGACCGCGACGCGGTAGACGCTGGCCACGGCGTAGCGCAGCAGCGTGCCGTCGAGCAGCGCCTTCTTCGACCCCTCCCAGGCCTGCCAGGGCGTGGGAAACACTTCGACGAGCCGCCGAGAGCCGTCCTGCTGCACCACCTCGTAGCTCTTGATCTCGCAGCTGATGTGCCACAGCGCGAGGAACGCGCAAGCCACGGACAGCGGCAGCAGGAACTTCGGCCAGGGATCGCGCAGCTTGCGCGCGACCAGGATCGTCACCACGACGACCCCCAGGACGACGAAGGGCCAGGTGCTCACTTCGAGGACACCTTGTCGAGGCCGGGCAGGCGGTCGAAGGGCGGCACGATCGTCTCGAGGTCCGGTGCGAAGCGCGTGTCGCAGTACTCCTCGAAGGGCATGAAGCGCGGGTAGAGCCCCATCTCGACGCCCAGGTTCATCATCTCGTCGAAGCGGTCCTTCGGCGGCTTGAGGTCGGAGTACTTGACGCGGTTGACGTCCTTGGTGAGCACGTACTCGAGCAGCTCGGGTTTCTGGTTGTAGAACATCTTGCCGACCACCAGCGCCGCGTCCTTGCGGTGCTGGATGCCGTTGGCGGAGTCGGCGTCGAGCCACTTGCCCGAGCTGGCGATGCCGCGCACCAGTTCCTCGATCAGCTCGGGCTGCTCGTCGATCAGCTCCTGGCGCACGACCAGGCCGCAGGAGATGAATCCGGGCCACAGCTCGCTGCACTGGTAGAGCACGCGCCCGATGCCGTCGAGCTCGGCCTTGGCGGCGTGCGGCTCGCCGATGATGAAGGCGTCGATCGCCTTGGTCGCCAGCGCCGTCGGGTGCTCGGGCGGCGGCAGCTCCTTGAGCGTGATCTCGCCGTCCGCCATCCCGTGCTGCTTCATCATGCGGCGCATCAGGATGTTCTGGTTCGAGAAGCGCCCCGGGATGGCGACGGTCTTGCCCCTGAGGTCGGTGAAGGTCTTGGCCGGGCTGTCGACCGGCACGACGATCGCGCTGCCGTCGCGGTGGCCGAGGTAGACGATCTTCACCGGGTGGCCGTCGAGCGCCATCTTCATCGCCAGCGGCATGTTCAGGAAGCCGGCGTCGATCTTGCGCCCGATCATGGCCTCCTTCATCGAAGGGAAGTCCTGGAACTTCTGCGCCGCGAAGACGGTGCCCTTCTCGCTGTGCTCGGTGACCCAGTTCGTCACCGGGCAGGTCAGGTGGCAGGTCACCGGCAGGAAGCCGATCTCGAGGCGCCTGCGAACCGTGCCGCCGGCGGGCGTGCCGGCCGCGGGGACGCCGTCGATGTAGGTCTTCTTGGTCTCGAGGTACTGGCGCACGAAATAGAGCAGCGCAATGGCGACGAGCGCACCGAGCAGGAGCTTGATCTTCATGGGTGGGGAGCGAGTGCGGGGACGCCTGGAGCGGGCGCGCGCCGGGCTGCCGCGTGGGGCATCATCGACGATCGCGCGCGGCACGCAGGCGGCCGAGGGACGCCGGCGAGCACGGGGCCGCTTAGAAGATAAGGAGCGGCCGTACCGCCTACGAGGCCCGGGATGCTCCAGCTTGTGAGCCGCCGACGGCCACTGCATCCTGCTGCCGGGGGAGTCCCGCCCCGAACCCGGACCCGTGGCCGCACCGACCTCGAATCCTCCGCGCGGCACGCTCGGCCTGGTGCTGCTGGCGCTCGGGGCCTTGCTCGTGTGCTTCTTCGAGAAGCCGCTGCGCCACATCGCCGATCACCACTACACCTCGGCCGACCTGACGCAGGACTTCGCGCTGACGCGCGTCGAGCGCAACTACACGCCCGCCAACCGGCCGCTCTCCGACCCGGTGGTGCAGATGCAACCCTGGCTGCTGCACCAGCGCGCGGAGCTCGGCGCCGGCCGCTTCCCGCTGTGGAACGAGCTCTCGGGCACGGGCGCGCCGCACTTCGCCAACGCGCAGTCGGCGGTGCTCTCGCCCTTCAGCGCGCCGTACTACGTGCTGCCGCTGCGCTGGGCGCTGCTCGTCGCGCCGCTGGCGAAGCTCCTGTGCGCGGCGCTGTGCACGTACCTGTTCCTGCGGCGCCTCGCGCTCGGACCCTGGCCGGCGCTGACCGGCGCCGTGGCCTGGACCTGGTCGGGCTACAACGTCGTGCTGCTCGCCTACCCGCACAGCGCGGCGGCGCTGGTGCTGCCCGCCGGCTTGCTGGCCGCGGACGTCGCGCGCGAGCGCCTGACGCGGCGCGAGCCGGGTGCCTGGCGCGCGCTCGCGGCGCTGATCGCGGTGCTCGCGCTCGGTGTGTACTGCGGCCAGCCCGAGCCCTTCGCCTTCGCCGCGATGGCGATCGGCGGCTACACGCTCTTCGCGCTGTGGGAAGAGGTGCGCTCGACGCCCGCGCACCCGGGCCGCTGGCGCGCGGCGACGGCGCGGCTCCTGACGCTCGCCAGCTGCGCGGGGCTGGCCGCGGGCCTCGGCGCGCTGCAGCTGCGACCTTTCTTCGAGTACCTCGAGCACAGCACGCTGCTCGCCGAGCGCGCGGGGCCGCAGGCGACGCTCGGCGCCGGCGCGTGGCCCTTCCAGTTCTTCCCCAACCTCCTGGGGAGCCCGATCAAGACCCTGCCCGGCTGGCCCGACGGCCCGGCGGGCGGCTTCGAGTCGACGCACGCGCACACCAGCAGCGCGCTGGTCGTGTTCCTGGCGCTGGCCTCCTTGATCTGGATCCGCCGTTCGCGCGCGCACGCCTTCTTCGGCCTGGTGCTGAGCTGGTGGATCGTCTACGCCTTCGACGTGCTCGGCTGGGGACGCGCCGCGGCGGCGTTGGTGCCGGCCTTCGAGCTCGCGCCGCCGACGCGCAGCCAGCCGCTCGGCGTGTTCGCGGCCTGCGTGTGCGCGGCCTTCGCGCTGCAGCGGCTGTCCGAGCTCGCGGGCCGGCGCCGGCTCGTCGCGACGCTGGGGCTGCTCGCCGCCGCGGGCGTCGCGGCCTGGTGCGCGGAGCGCGAGGCCGGCGTGCGGCTGGCGCGCCTCGCCGCGCGCTCTGCGCTGGCACCCGAGTTCCTGCTCTACGCGCGCGAGCACGTGCGCACGATGCTGGCGCTCTTCGCGGCCGGCGTCGTCGCGGCGCTGGCCCTGCCGTACACGCTGCGCTCGCGCGCGCTGTGCCAGGCCGCGGTGCTCGGCGCGGTGTTCCTGCCCTGGGGCTGGATGCTGCGCAACTACAACCCGACCGTGCCCGACCGCTTCGTGTTCCCGCACACGGCGGCGCTCGGGCGCCTGAAGTCGCTGGTGCGCGACGAGCGCCTGGTGGTGCTCAGCGAGGACACGCTGCCGCCCGCGACGAACCTGGTGTACGGCCTCGAGCTGCCGACGAACTACGACGGTCTGTGGGTGCGCGACTACGACCGGCTGTGGCGCGCGCACTTCGGCGCGGGCGACAACTGGCGCGCCGCGCGCACGGCGACGCGCCAGGGGCTCGCGCTCGTCGGTGCGCGCCTGGTGCTGACGCGCGGCAGCTGGATTCCGGTCGGCACGAGCTTCGGCGACGTCGCCTGGAGCCCGGCCGAGATCTTCCGCGCCAGCCCGATCGTGCCGGGCCTCGACGTGGCGCAGACCTTCACCGCGACGGCCGATGGCTTGCAGGCCGTGCGCCTGGAGGTCGCCACCGACGGGCGCGCCAACCGCTGCACGCTGTGGTCGACGCTCGAGGACCTCGAGAGCGGCGAGCTGGTCGACGCGCAGTCGCTCGACGCGAGCCTGTTGCGCGCGGACGAGAGCGGCCGCTGCGAGCTCGTGCTGCGCTTCGACCCGGTCGAGCGCTCGCGCGGCCGGCGCTACCGCCTGACGCTGTCGTCGACGGACGCGACCTCGTCGCAGTGCCTGGTCGCGCTCGCCACGCGCGAGTTCGGGCGCGTGGAGCAGGAGCAGCTCGTGCGCCGGCCGGGTGCGCCGCTGACGGAGATCATCGCCGGCGAGCTGCGCGTCGCGGGCGAGCGCGTGCAGGGCGGGCTGGTGCTCGACCTCGGCTACCACCGCGAGCTCTTCCGGCGCCTCGCGGACGTCGGGCCGTACACGCTGTGGTCCTACGAGGCGGGCGCGGCGCGCTACCAGCTCGTCGACCAGGCGCTCGGCGCGGCGGGCTTCGACGCCGCGCTCGCGCGCACGCTGGCGGCCGATTTCGACCCGGCGCGGCAGGTGATCCTCGACGCGGACAAGCTGCCCGCCGCGGCTCCCGCGAGCGCGGGTGCGCTCGAGCCCGAGTCGCTGCTGACCGTCGAGGAGCGCCGCGCCGACCACGTGCGCCTCCAGGTGCGCCGCTCGGCGCCCGGCTGGCTGGTCGCGGCGCAGCCCTTCTATCCGGGCTGGGTCGCGCGCGTCGACGGCGAGCCGGTCGAGCTCCTGCGCGCCAACGCCGCGCTGTGCGCCGTCGCGCTGCCGGCGGGCTCGCACGAGGTGACGCTCTCCTACGAGCCGCGCAGCGTGCGCGAAGGGCGGATGATCGCGCTCGCCAGCCTGGCGGCGGCGCTCTTGTTCCTGGCGCTGGCGCGGCGCGCCCACCGCGCGCGGCTCCCAACCGCGGCGAGCGAGCGCAGCGCATGATGCTCCGCGCCGGCCGCCCCAGCCCCGGAGGCCGCGAGCTGTGGCTGGCGCTGCTCGCGAGCGCGCTGTTGGCACTGGGCTTCGTCGCGCTGCCGCTGTTCGCGCTGCCGGAGCGCGTCTGGGCCCCGAGCGACGTCGGCCAGAGCTTCTCGCTGACGCGCGTCGAGGGCGCGGGCGGCACGACCAACGGCGCCCTGGGCGACGTCGCGGTGCAGATGCACGCCTGGCTCGAGTTCAACCGCCAGGAGCTGGCGGCGGGCCGCGTGCCGCTGTGGAACCCCTACAACGGCGGGGGCGCGCCGCACCTCGCCAACTACCAGTCGGCGGTCTTCTCGCCCTTCCACCTTCCTTTCTATGTGTTGGACTTCGGCCTGGCGCTGGTCGTCAGCGGCTGGCTCAAGCTCTGGGTGCTGCTCTTCGCCGGCTACCTGCTCGCGCGCGAGCTCGGCGCCGGCCTGCGCGGCGCGGCGGTCGGCGCGGTGGTGCTGGCCTTCGCGGCGCACAACGTGTTCCTGCTGCAGTACCCGCACTCGGGCGTCGCGGCCTGCGGCGCGCTGACGCTGGCGCTGAGCGCGCGCTGGCTGCGCGCGACGGACGAGCGGCCGCCGGCGAGAATGTGGCGCTGCGCTCGGCCCTGGCTGGCCGCCGGCCTCACGCTGGCCTTCACCGCAGAGGCCTACGCGGGCCACCCGGAGGTGCTGTGCTTCGGCGCGCTGCTGTGGCTGGCCTTCGTCGGCCTCTGGCTCGCGCAGCACGCGCGCCGCACGCGCCGCGCAGCGTGGAGCCGCGCCCTCCAACTCGGCCTGTGCGCACTCTTCGCCGCCGGTCTCTCGGCGCCGCAGTGGCTGCCCTTCCTCGAGTACCTGCAGCACAGCGCGATCCTCGCCCTGCGCGCCGACGACCGCGGGCACCTGCTGCTCGCCGCCTGGCCCCAACTGTTCTTCCCCAATCTCTTCGGCGCGCCACCCGCCGCGATGCTGGCGCACGGCACGTCGCTGCCCGACTACTCGCCGCAGAACGTGATCTACACCGGCAGCCTGGCGCTGCTGCTCGCGCTCGCCGGCCTCGCGCTCGCGCGCGCCCAGCGCGGCACGCGCTTCTTCGCCGCGCTCGGCCTGACCTGGTGGCTCGTGACGCACGACGTCCTCGGCCTCGGAGAGCTGGTGCGCTCGCTGCCGCTGGTCGGACTGGTGCCGCTCAACCGCAGCCAGTTCGTGTGGGACGTCTGCATCGCGATGCTCGCCGCGCAGGGCGCCAGCGCGCTCTTCGACGGCGAGCTCCTGCGGCGTCGTGTCGGCCGCATCGCGCTCACCACCGTCGCCGTCGGCCTGCTCGCCTTCTTCACCGTCGGCGCCTGGCAACGCGCCGTCGGCCTGCACGCCGAGGCCGGCACGCCGCCGACCCCGACCTGGGACGCCGCGCACGTCGCGTTCATCGCCCTGACCTTCGCCGCCGGCGCGCTGCTCCTGCTACTCGCCCCCGCGCGGCCGCTGCACCGCGCGCTGGTCGCCGGCGGTCTGCTGCTCACCCTGCTCGCCCAGACCGCCTGGCTGACGCGCGACTACCTGCCGCTCTCCGACGCCCGCACGCTGCACGCGCGCACGCCCGCGCTCGACCAACTCGCCCAACTGGCGGGCAACGGCACCGTCGCCGTGATCGGCCCCGACCTGCTCCCCCCCTCGCTCAACCTCCCCCACCGCATCCGCCTGCTGCAGAACTACGACGCCCTGTGGATCCGCGGCTACGACGAGCTCTACGCCAGCGCCTTCGGCCGCCACAACAACTGGCGCATGCTGCGTACGGCGAGCGAAGCGGACCTCGAGGCCTTCGGCGTCGACGTGGTGCTCGTGCCGCACGGCGAGCGACCCTTCATCGAGCGACTGGTGCCCGAACCCGGTCCGACCTTCGTGCCCGAGCAGCGGATCGACCCCGGCATCGAGGTGGTCCAGGCCCTCGAACTGATCGGATACCGGCTGAACGGCCTGACCTTCATGCTGCACGATGGCGGACGCCGCAACACGGCCTCGCTGACGGCGCGGCTGATGACCGGCGACTCGACCGGGGTGTTCGAGGAGCGCACGTGGAAGGCGGACGAGCTGCAGTTCGGCTCGCGCGGCTTCGCACGCGTGCGCCTGGACGTCGGCCCCATGCTGGTCGAACTCACTCGGCTGCGGCTGACCCTCACATCCCCAGACGCCGGACCGGGCAACAGCTACGGGATCGTCGCGCGACGCCCGGTGCCGGGACTCGAGCGCAGCGGGCTCGGAGCCCTGATGATCGGTGGCCGACCCGTCGAAGGCGTCCTGCAACTGCAGATCACACCCGAGCTGACGCGCTACGCACCGGCGAGGCCACTCGCGGGCTTCGATGTCTACCGGCGTGCCGATCCACCGGCCCGATTGCGCGCCTTTGGAGCCGCGCTCGAGGTCCTCGAGGAGCTGCCACACTTGGTCCGCGCGCGCGTCAGGCGTGAGCTGCCGATCACCTTCGAGACCTCGATCGCCGCTTTCCCGGGTTGGATCGCCGAAGTCGACGGCCAGCGGCGCCCGATCGAAGTCCTCGACGGCGCCTTCCTGTCGCTGGCGCTCGAACCGGGCGAGCACGTCGTCGAGTTCCGCTACGAGCCGGCGAGCTGGTCCCGCGGCCTGAAAGCAGCGCTGGCGAGCCTCGTGCTCGCCAGCGGCTGGCTCTTCCTCTCCGCGCGCCTCAGTAGGTCGTCGTCAGCGACCTGAACTCCGGCTTGGTGTCGGAGAAGCTCCAGTTGCCCATCGGCAAGGGGTTCGTGGCGCTGCCGAAGTCGGGGTCGGTCGCGTCGTAGGTCAGCGGGTCGACGAGGCAAGCGGCGATCGTGTTGAGCACCACCTTCGCGCCGGGCGCGAGGCCTTGGATCGTGACGTCGAACGTGGTCGACCCGGTCGCGTCGGTCGGCGACAGCAGCACGAAGGGCCCGGGCATGGCGGTGTAGCTGGTGCCGAAGAGCTTGAAGCTCGTCGCCGCCCCGCCGTGGTTCGTGAAGTTCGACCAGAGCGTGTCGTTGACCACGACGTTCGCGATCGCCACGAAGTTGCGCGCGTCGATCGGCGGCGGGCCGCCGAGCTTGAGCGCGGTGCGCAGCGTGCCCTGGATCCGCAGCTGGCCGCCCGGCAGGTGCTGCACGTTCGTGAACGCCAGCGCGTTCGTCACCGCGATCGGCGGGTTGAGCGCGAAGATCAAGCCGTCGGTCGTGAAGGTCGGCATCGCGACGCTCGTCGCGCGCCCGGCGTCGTCGGTGACGGTCAGCGTGCCCGTGTAGCTGACGAACAGGCCCGGATAGCCCGGCGGGATCGCGTCGGTCGAGGGCAGGAGCTCCTTCAACCGGATCAGGTGCGCCGTCGCCAGCTGGCGCGACGCGACCGTGCGCGTGACGCCGCTGGCCGAGTCGGTGTAGGCCAGGCTCCAGTTCGTCGGCTCGTCGGTCTCGAAGGTCAGGCTGGCGACGCGCGTCGTGTTCCAGTCGACCGCGAAGTTCGACACCGCCGGGTCGCGCGTGTCGACCGGCGTGCTCGACGCCAGGTTGGGGTGGCTGCCCAGGCGCAGCTCCGTGCCGTCGAGGAAGGTGTCGTCGTCCGTGTCCGGATCGCGGCGATTCGAACCGCGCGCCACCTCGTCGAGGTTCTTCGCCCCGTCCTGGTCGTCGTCGATCCAGGTCGCGGCGTTGCCCAGCGGCAGGCCGACGAACACCAGGTGCGCCTGGTCGGCCTGCGCCAGCGCGCTGAACTGTGCCAGCGTCTTGGGCGCCACGGTCGAGTCCTCGCACACGAAGTGCTCGGCACGCGGCTCGTAGGCGAAGGTCAGCGTGCGCCAGCTGTTGCCGAGCCGGAGCTGTCCGCGCGCCGCGAGCGAGATGTTGTCGGACTTGGCCTGCTTGACCAGGAGCGACTCGATGCGCCGCACGTTCGACGCGTGCTGCTGGTCGAGCCCGATCGCCTCGTGGATCGCCGGCGCCTGGCCGTCGTCGAACTGGCGGATGAAGGCCGTGATGTCGGCGATGTCCTGGTCGGGGTGCCCGAAGCGGTTGACGAAGCCGAACAGGTTGTCGATCGAGCCGTTGTGCAGGAGTCCGAAACCGTTGAGCGGCACGTTGAGCGTGTTGCCGAGCACGTCGACCTGCACGATCGGCTGCTCCTTGCGCCACATCTCGTTGAAGGCCGTGGTCTCCTGGTGCGTCTGCTGCGCGATCTGCGAGCCGATCTCGAAGATCCGGTCGTTGTTGCTGCCGGTCGGCAGCGAGTGGCAGTCCGAGCAGCTCAGCGTGCCGACCGAGTCGAGCTCGATGTACTTCTGCTGGCCGGCGACGGCCGAGCCCTTGAAGCCGCTAGCCTCGACCGGCGCCAGCGCGTCGTCCAACACCCGCTGCGGTCCCTGGCCCGGGTTGGCCGTGTTCTGCAGCGAGAACACGAAGGCCTGGAAGCGGTCGAACTCGCCGCCCGGCGTGGTGTCGAGCATCGCCGGCGCCCCGAGCAGGCCGGTGAAGGCGCCGTTGAACTCGGCCAGCGTCGAGCGCTCACCGCGCCAGTGGAAGGGCGCCAGGCGCTCGATGCCCGCCAGCGTCTGCGTCACCAGCGGCCCCTTGTCGTCGTAGGGCTTGTTCGAGAGGTTCCAGGCCAGGCCGTCGGCGCGCCCGTCGACGTGGCACGAGCCGCAGGTCGCGTTGTTGTGCTGGGAGAAGGTCGCGTCGTAGAAGACCGCGCGGCCCTGCTTGACGATCTCGGGCGCCGGATCGTGCCCGAGGTCGAGCGTCAGGAACGAGGTGCCGACGAAGGGCGCGAAGGAGTAGGTCTCGACCTTGTTCGTGCCCCAGCAGTACACGAAGAGCCAGATGCCGTTGGGGTGCATCAGCGAGGCGCGCGGGATCGAGCCGTCGGGCACGTTCCACTCGACGACGAAGTTGCCGCTCGGCCCGAGCAGCGTGACGTTGTCGGTCGCCATGCCGGTGACGAAGGCGAAGCCGTTGCGCGCGAACTCCAGGCCGCAGGGCTGGCCGACGGTGCGCGCCGGGTCGAACTCGACCGCCGGCGTCGAGCGGTCGGTGTCGTCGAGGTTGATCACCTGGTGGCTGGTCGCGACGCCGCCGGGCGTGGCCGGCAGGGTGACGATCGTCAGGCGGTTGTCGACGAAGTCGCCGCGGATCGCGGGCTCGCTCTGCTTCAGCGGGTCCTTGTTCTTGGCCTCCCAGTTGAGCTGCCACAGCCGGCCGTCGGCGGGGCTGACGCCCTGCGCGAACAGGATCGTGCCGGTGTGGCGCGCCAGCGGCTCGACCGCGCCGGTCGCGCGCCTGATGCGGAACAGGTCGTTGTCCGGCATGCCGGTCGAGGACAGCGCGGGGTTCGCCATGTCGACGATCACGCCGTTGTCGAGCTGGCCGACCATCAGCGAGTTGTTGCCCGAGATCATCGGCGCGACCAGGACGTCACCGTCGGCATCGAGCGACAGGTAGGCCGGGTGCTTGGCGGGGATCGCGAAGCTGCGCGCGACGCGGCCGGCGTCGATCGAGACCTCGACCACGCGGTCGACGCCCGAGCACGACACGAAGGCGCGGTCGGTGTCGGGCACGACGACGATGTCCGCCGGCTCGAAGGGCAGGTCGATCACGTCGACCAGCGTGCCGTCGAGGCGGTCGACGAGGCACAGGACGTGCGAGCCGCGGCACACGACCAGCAGCAGCGCACGCGACTGCAGCGGCGAATCGTAGAGCGCGATCGACACCGGGCCCCACGCGACCGGCCAGGTGTGCGCGGGCTGGCCGCTGAGGTCGTCGAACACCTGCACCGTGTTGCCGTGCGTGTTGACGGCGTAGAGCGCGCTGCCGTCGGCGGGGATCGCCATCGGCCGGAAGGGCACGATGTCGCCCAGGTTCGTGTACGGCCCCTGCACGCGGTCGAGCAACGCGTAGGGCGCCTTGGCCGCGGCCGGCGCGGGCGGCGGCAGCGGCGTGCCGCCGCCGGGCGTGACGCCGACACCTCCGGGGATCATCTGCCCGATCGCAATGGAAGCGAGGGCCAGGGGGGCGAGGACCAGGGCGGCGATCGAAGAACGCAGAGGCGACGTCGACATGAACCACCTCGACGGGAAGCGGGCCGCGGGGCGCGCGGCCCGGTTGACCGGGGGACCGGAAGGGTGGAGAGCGGGGGGCGCCGACGAAGCCGCCTTCGTCGACTCTCCTTATAAGCGTCACCGCCGGAGTCCGAAGTTCCCTCGAATTCCGGGGCCGAGACTTGATCGGGTCCGCCGCTGCTCCTGAAAGTGGTGCGCCCCTCACGGGGGCCTGGCCTCCATGCAGTACGGCTTCCTGATCGACCACCACCGCTGCATCGGCTGCCACGCCTGCACGGTCGCCTGCAAGGCCGAGAACGAGGTCCCGCTCTCGAACTTCAGGACCTGGGTCAAGTACCAGGAGAAGGGCCGCTTCCCGGCGGTCAAGCGCCACTTCGCCGTGCTGCGGTGCAACCACTGCGCCAAGCCGCCCTGCGTCGAGATCTGTCCGGTCAACGCGCTCTCGAAACGGCCCGACGGCATCGTCGACCTCGACCGCGACGCCTGCATCGGCTGCCGGGCGTGCATGCAGGGCTGTCCCTACGACGCGATCTATCTCAACGAGGACTCGGGTGCCGCGGAGAAGTGCCACTACTGCGCGCACCGCGTCGAGAAGGGCCTCGAGCCGGCCTGCGTGATCGTCTGCCCCGAGAGCGCGATCGTCTCGGGCGACCTGCACGACCCGAAGTCGCGCATCAGCCAGATGGTCGCGGCCAACACGACCGAGGTGCGCCGGCCGGAGCAGAACACCGGGCCGAACGTGCACTACAAGGGCGTCGAGGCGACGCTGCTCAAGCCGGGCGCCGCCGAGCGGCCGGAGATGTACCTGTGGAGCGAGCGGCCGCCGCACAAGCCCGAGGCCTGGCCGGCGAGCGTCCCGACCGAGCCCGACACGCGCACGGTGCTCGACGCCGGCCACCGCGTCGAGTGGGGCTGGCACGTGTCGGCCTACCTCGTCACGAAGGGCCTCGCCGCCGGTGCGGCGCTGCTCGCACCCTTCGCCGCGCTGCTCGGCCTCGAGGGCTTCGCCGCGGACTGGCTGCCCGAGATCGCCGCCCTGGTCTTCACGCTGGTGACCACCTGGCTGCTGATCGACGACCTGGCGCGGCCGCAGTACTTCCTGCGCCTGATCACGCGGCCGAACACGAGGAGCTGGCTGGTGCGCGGCGGCTGGATCCTCTCGGCCTTCGGCGCGCTGGTGCCGGCCGCGCTCGCGCTGCGCTGGCTCGGCTACGCGGACGTCGCCGACGCGCTGCGCTGGGTCAACGCCGCGCTGGGCCTGGCGGTCGCGGGCTACACCGCCTTCCTGTTCCAGCAGTGCGAAGGCCGCGACCTGTGGCAGGGCAAGCTCGTGCTGCCGCACCTGCTGGTGCAGGCGGCGCTGTGCGGAGCGGTGCTCTACCTGCCCTTCGCGGCGGGCCAGCGCACGCTGGCGCTGGTCGCGGTCGCCGCGCTCGTGCTGCACCTCGCGTTCATGCGCCTCGAGTCGGGCAAGCGTCACTTCGCCACCGAGAACGAGCGCCAGGCGATCGGCTTCCTGAACACGGTCTCGTGGGGCCCCTTCGCGCGCGCGCTGCGCGCGGCCTCGCTGCTCGGCTGCCTGCTGCCTGCGCTGCTGATCGCCGCGACCAGCCTGTCGGCGATCGCACCGGTCGCGCCGCTGCTGCTCGGCCTCGCGGCCGTCGCGGCCTGCGTCGGCCTGTACGCCTACGAGCACGCCTTCGTGCGCGCCGGGCAGCTCCCGCCGCTGTCCTGAGGCCGGGCCCCGGGCCGCGCTCGTTTTTCCGCCACACGGCAGGCGGCCTGCGGCAACATGCATGGGCCGGGGCACGTCCCCGCTCCATGCCATGAAGCCCCACCTGCGCCGGATCCTCGCCCCCCTCGCGCTCGGCCTGCTCGTCCCCGCCGCGGCAGCGCAGTGCCGCACGCTGGCGCCGAGCTTCGCCGCCGCTCCGGGCCCCTTGTACGGCGCCGCGGTCGCGGACTTCGGCGGCGGGCCGGAGCTCTTCGTCCTCGACCGCTCCCAGGGCCCTGCCCCGGCCCAGAACTTCGGGCGCGTGCTGCGCTGGACGGGCGCGGGCTGGGAGGAGTGGTTCCGCACCACGCAGTCGCCCGGCGTGACGCCCCTCTACATCAGCCAGCTCATCGCCGGCACGGACACGGGCGGCTCGATGATGGCGCTGGTCGAGGTGCATTCGATCGCAGGGCTCAATCCCCCGGGGCGCGTGTGGCGCTTCGACGGCAGCACGTGGACGGCGATCGGCGACTTCACCGGGCTGCCCGAGATCGCGCTGGTCGACGAGGGCTCGGGGCCGCAGCTGGTCGCGTTCGGCGAGTTCTTCCAGGTCAGCGGCGCGCCGATCGACGACCTCGCGCGCTGGAACGGCAGCGCGTGGAGCGGCTACGGCGCCGGGCCGGGCTCGGCGACGCGTTCGGTCGCGATGTTCGACTCCGGCGGCGGGCCGCAGCTGCACGCCGGCACCGTGCTCAACGGCGTGACGCGCTGGAACGGCAGCAGCTGGTCGACGCTCGGCCCCGTGCTCGTCGGCAGCCCGACGGACCTCGAGGTGCTGGACGCCGGCCTGGGCCCGCGGCTCTACGCGACGATGAACAGCTCGCCGACGAACGCGGCCCTGTTGCGCTGGGACGGCGTCACGTGGCAGCCGCTCTTCGGCCTGCCCGCGCGCGTGGACAACGCGACCGTCGTCGATCTCGGCGGCGGACCGCGGCTCTACCTCGCGGGCCAGACCGGAGCGTCGAACGCCTTCCAGATCAACAGCTTCGACGGCACGAGCTACGCGCTGATCGGCGCGGTCAGCGGCACGGCGCGCGTGCTCGAACCCTGGCCGACGCCGGGCGGCCCGCGACTGCTGGCGGCCGGGGCGCTCTCCGCCGTCGACGGCCTGGGCATGCGCGGGCTGGCGAGCTGGGACGGCGCGGCGTGGTCCTACCTCGGCGGCCCGTGCCCCGACGGGCGCGTCGCGGCGCTGTGCGCGCACGACTTCGGCTCCGGGCCGCAGCTCGTCGTCGGCGGCGAATTCCTGCGCCCGCAGGGCCACCCGTCGATGCCGCGCGCCGCGCGCTGGACGGGAGCGGGCTTCGCGGACCTCGGCAACAGCATGCCGAGCGGGCTGTACGCGCTCTGCAGCGCCGACGTGGCGGGCACGCCCACGCTCTTCGCCGCGGGCGATCTGAACGGGCAGGTCGGCTCGGACTTCGACGGGCTCGCGCGCTGGAACGGAACGGGCTGGCAGCAGGTCGGCTCCGGCCTCGGCGCCGGCCTGGGATCGGTCGGGCTCGCGCTGATCGGCCACGACGACGGCAGCGGGCCCGCGCTCTTCGTCGGCGGCCAGTTCACCGTCGGCGGCGGCGGACCCGGCGAGCGCATCGCGCGCTGGAACGGCACCAGCTGGTGGCCGCTCCAGAGCGGGGTGAACGACTACGTCAACGCCCTGGCGCGCTACGACGAAGGCGCAGGCGCGAAGCTCTTCGCCGCCGGCGAGTTCACCAGCGCCAGCGGCGTCGGGGCCGCGCGCATCGCGCGCTGGAACGGCTCGGGCTGGAGCGCGCTCGGCGCGGGCCTGGACGCGCCCGTGCTGACGCTGTGCACCTTCGACGACGGAGCGGGAGAGCAGCTCTACGCCGGCGGCACCTTCACCAGCGCGGGTGGCACGCCGGTGCAGTACCTGGCGCGCTGGAACGGCACGTCGTGGAGCGACGTGCCCGGCGGGGGTTCCAACGGCGTGATCCTCTCGCTGTGCGTGCACGACGACGGCCGCGGGCCCGCGCTCTACGTCGGCGGCGGCTTCGGCACGATCGGCGGCATCACGGCCTACAACCTGGCGCGCTTCGACGGCAGCGGCTGGGAGGCGGTCGGCAGCGGCTTCGACAACGCCGTGCGCGCGCTGGCTTCCTTCGACGACGACGGCGACGGCGACGCGGAGCTCTTCATCGGCGGCGACTTCCAGAACACCGCGACCGCCTCGTACTCCTACTTCGCGCGTCTCGAGGGCTGCCCGCACCACGAGGCTTTCTGTTCGGGCGACGGCCTGCTCGCCGACCACACGACGCCCTGCCCCTGCGGCAACATCGGCCTGACCGGCCGCGGCTGCGCCAACCCCTTCGATCCCAACGGGGCCCTGATGGAGGCCAGCGGCTCGACCAGCGCCGACACGCTGGTGCTGGCGTGCTCGGGCACGCCGCTGACGGCCTTCGGCGTCTACATGCAGCACGACGCGCTCGACGACCGCGTCTTCCACGACGGCGTGCTCTGCGCCGGCGGCAACCTGATCCGGCTCAGGAACCGCTCGGCGGTCCTCGGCGAGAGCACCTTCCCGAACTCGACCGACACGCAGACGCTCTCGCAGCGCGGCCAGGTGACGCCCGGATCGGGCGCGACGCGCTACTACGCGCTGTTCTACCGCTCGGCCTCGCCCACGTTCTGCCCGCCGGCGACGGCCAACGTCACCAACGGCATCCGCGTCGTCTGGTAGTGGCGCAGCGAACCCGTCATGCAGAGCACTCGAATCCCTCCCGCCGCCGCGATCCTCGCGACCGTGCTCGCCCTCGCCGCGAAGTGCGACGCGCAGTGCTCGACCTGGAGTGCGGGCTTCGCGCGCCCGGGCCTGCTGCTCCTGAACGACACGGCCGCCTACGACGCCGGCAGCGGCGAGCAGTTCTACGTCGCGGGGCAGCGCTTCGCGGGTTTCTCGACGGTCGACCGCTGGACGGGGACGGCCTGGGAGAACGTGTTCCAGGCTCCGGGGCTCGGGTCGGCGCGCTGTCTGGCCACGGGGGTCGTCGCCGGCACGAACTCGCTCTTCCTCGGCACGCAGGCCCAGTCGAGCGCGCAGGTGTGGCGCTGGGACGGATCCCAGTGGACGAACCTCGCCACGGTCCTCGGCGGCGAGCTGCTCGGCCTCGAGGTGATCGACGACGGCAGCGGAGCGGCGCTCTACGCCTTCGGCGCGTTCTCGACGCTGAACGGCGGGACCAACTCGCGCCTGGCGAAGTGGAACGGGGGCTCCTGGTCCGCGCTCGGCGCGGGCCTGGCCTTCCCCGTGGGCGCATTGACTCTGCACGACGACGGCGGCGGGCCGCGGCTGTACGCCGGCGCCAGCAATGGCGTGGGCGCGACGAGCTGCGTCCAGGTGCGCACGGGCGCGAGCTGGAGCTACGTCAACCTGCTGTCGATGACGCAGGTCTACGACCTCGTCTCTTGGGACTGGGGTGCGGGGCCGCGGCTGCTGCTCGGCGGCAGCGGCGGCTTCCGGGTCTGGGACGGCAGCCTCTGGCTGGCACCGGGGAGCATCACGGCGAAGTGCACGGCCGTGAGCCTCGCGGATCTCGGCTCGGGCACGCGCGCCTGGCTCCAAGGCGAGTTCACGACCGCAGGTGGCGTGCCCTGCAACCGCGCCGCAGCCTTCGACGGCACGGGCTTCCAGGCGCTCGGAACGGGGTTGGTGACCTTCTCCTCCCTCCCCGAAGCGGAGCTGACGCTCGTCCAGGAGCCGGCCGGCCCGCGCTTGTACGCCAGCGCCGGCTTCTTCATGGCCGGCGGACGCGGCGCCGATCACCTCGCGGCCTGGGACGGCAACGCGTGGTCGGTGCTCGGCCGCGGCTTCAACAACGAGGTGCGCGCGCTGCTCGCGGCGAACCTCGGTGTGGGCGCGCGACTCCACGCCGCAGGCAGCTTCGGCGTCGCGGGCGACGCGAGCGCGGTGGTGGCGGGCAGCGCGACCTGGAACGGCTCGACCTGGAGCGCGCTCGGTGCGCCGACGGAAACCTACGCGCTCGGCTTCTCGAGCACCGGCGGGACGCCGCGCCTCTACGCGGCCGGTCGCTACGCGGCGGGCGTGTACCAGTGGAACGGCGGCGCCTGGAGCGTCCCGGGCGGCGGGATCGGCGGCGAAGGGATGGCGCTGCTCGAGCACGACGACGGCTCGGGGCTGCGCCTGTTCGTCGGCGGCAACTTCCCGCTGGGCGGACCTGCGCCCGGCAACCGCATCGCCGCCTGGAACGGCACGAGCTGGGCGGCGCTCGCCAGCGGGATGAACAACAACGTCCACGCCCTGGCCCGCTACGACGAGGGCGCGGGGACGCTGCTCTTCGCCGGCGGCGATTTCACGACGGCGGGCGGCCTCGCCGCGCCGGGCATCGCGCGCTGGAACGGCAGCTCCTGGTCCGCGCTGGGAGGCAGCGTGATCGGCAGCGTGCTGGCCCTGAGCGCCTACGACGACGGCAACGGAGAGCAGCTCTACGCCGGCGGCACGATCACGTCCGCGGGCGGCACGCCCGTGCTGTACCTGGCGCGCTGGAACGGCACGAGCTGGAGCAACGTGCCCGGCGGCGGCGCGAACGGAGCGGTGCTCGCGCTGCACGTGCACGACGACGGGCGCGGACCGGCGCTGTACGTCGGCGGCGGCTTCGGCACGATCGGCGGGATCACGGCCTACAACGTCGCGCGCTACGACGGCGCGTGGGAATCGGTCGACGGAGGCACCGACGGCGTGGTGAGGACCTTCGCCTCCTTCGACGACGACGGCGACGGCGACCTCGAGCTCTTCGCCGGCGGCGGCTTCCAAGCCACGGGCGCCGTCGCCAGCGGCTACGTCGCGCGCCTGGCCGGCTGCCTGCACCACACCGCCTTCTGCTTCGGCGACGGCGCGCTGGCCGACCACACGACGCCCTGCCCCTGCGGCAACAACGGCGCGGCCGGCCGCGGCTGCGCCCACAGCTTCAGCGCGGCCGGGGCCAGGCTGGCGGCGACGGGGAACACCAACCCGGACACGCTGCAGCTGCAGTCGTCGAACACGCCCGCGAATTCGTTCACGCTGTTCCTGCAACACGACGCGGGCGGCGACGCGAGCTTCCACGACGGCGTCCTGTGCGCCGGCGGCACGCTCATCCGGCTGCGCGGTCGCAACGCCGCGGGTGGCGCGGCAGCCTTCCCCGACCCGAGCTTCCCCAACGACGCGACGCTGACGCTCTCGCAGCGCGGCCAGGTGACGCCGGGCAGCGGCGCCGTGCGCCACTACGCGGCCTTCTACCGCAACGCGTCGACGACCTTCTGCCCGCCGGCGACGGCCAACGTCACCAACGGGATCCGCGTCGTCTGGTAGCCCCTTCGGGCCGCCCGGCAGTTTCCTGCCACGCCACCGGACCCCCGCGGCAACATGGAGGGTCGCCATGGGTCCCCACCCCTCAGCCGCCGCCGCGGCCACGCTTGGAATCTGCCTCGTGGCCCTCTCGCCGGCCCTCGAGGCCCAATCCCCGAGCTGGTCGCCGGGCTTCGCCGCCCCCGGGTTGCCGGGCAAGCGGCCGACGCACGTCGTCTACGCCGACCTCGGCGCGGGCGAGCTGCTCTACATCGCCGCCGAGAGCCCGCCGACCCCATTGCACATCTTCTCGTGGGACGGCGCGCGGCTGGAGCCCGTCTTCGTCGCGCCGGGCGCCTCGACGACCTGCTCGGCGCTGACCGTCGGCGACGACGGCGGCGGGATCGCGCTCTTCGCCGCGGTGCGCATCGCCGGCACGAGCACGCAGCTCTGGCGCATCGACGGCGCCGGCGCGGCGCTGACGGGCGTCGCCGTCGGGCTGTCCTTCCCGGGGCCGGTCGCCGACCTGGAGTTCATCGACCTCGGGCTGGGGCCGGTGCTGCACGCCTGCGGCTCGCTGACGTCGATCAGCGGCCAGCCGGCCGACCGCATCGCGAGTTGGAACGGCACGAGCTGGTCGGCGGTCGGTGCGGGACTGCCCGCGCCGGTCGGCAGCCTCGAGCCCTTCGACAGCGGCGCCGGGCTGCAGCTGCACGCCGGCCTCGACTGGACGGGATCGGGCTTCACGAGCGCCGTCGTCCGCTGGGACGGCGCGAGCTGGATCGCCTGCGACGGCAGCGTCACCGGCCGGATCGACGGCGGGCTCGAGAGCTTCGACTTCGGCGCGGGGCCGGTGCTGCTCGCCGGCGGCGCGATCTTCAGCGGCCCCACGTCCAGCGGCCTCGGCGTGTGGAACGGCAGCTCGTGGAGCCTGATCGCGAGTCAGACCACGATCGTCTACGACATCGCGCGCGCCGACTTCGGCGCCGGCACGCAGTGCTTCCTCGGCAGCTTCGCCCCCTCGCCGCTGGCGATCTTCGACGGCACGACGTCCCTGCCGCTGCCCGGACCCGTCCCGAACCAGGAGCTCGAGCAGATCGCCGTCGGCGCGCCGGGCGGCGTGACGCGGATCGCCGCCGCCGGCAGCTTCTCGACCATCGGCAACCTGCGCGCGGCGGCGATCGCGACCTGGGACGGCGCCTGGCACGCGCTGGGCCACGGCTTCGAAGGCGCAGTCAACGCGCTGGCCGTCGCCGACTTCGGCGCCGGTCCCGTGCTGCACGCGGCGGGCACGTTGTTCGTCACCGGCGTCGGCGTCCCGCGGCGCGTCGCGGCGCGCAGCGGGCCGGGCTTCGCGCCGCTGACCGAACCCTTCGGCCAGGGCTTCGACGTCTTCGAGCTCGGCGCGGCCGACCTCGGCGCGGGCACGCAGCTCTTCGCGGCCGGCAACTTCCTCGCGGTCCACGGCGCCGCGAACACGGCCGGCCTGGGGGCCTGGAACGGCAGCACCTGGTCCGGCGTCGGCGGCAGCCTGCACGGCGAGGGCTACGCGCTGCGCGCTCACGACGACGGCGCGGGGCTGCGGCTCTTCGCCGGCGGCAACTTCAATCAGGGCGCGGGCGGGCCGGGCAACCGCATCGCGGCCTGGAACGGCAGCGCCTGGGACGCGCTCGGCGGCGGCATGGACGGCCTGGTCACGGCGCTGGCCGTGCACGACGAGGGCGGCGGAGCGCAGCTCTACGCCGGCGGCACCTTTCTCAACGCGGGTGGCGCGCCGGCGGCGCGCATCGCGCGCTGGGACGGGGCGTCGTGGAGTCCGCTCGGGAGCGGCGTCAACAACCAGGTGCTGGCGCTGGCGAGCTTCGACGACGGCGCGGGCGCCATGCTCTACGCCGGCGGCACCTTCACCGTCGCGGGCGGCACGCCGGTCTCGTTCCTGGCGCGCTGGAACGGCACGTCGTGGAGCGACGTCCCGGGCGGCGGCTCGAACGGCGCGATCCTGGCCTTGCACGTCCACGACGACGGCCGCGGGCCCGCGCTCTACGTCGGCGGCGGCTTCGGCACGCTCGGCGGCATCACCGCGTACAACATCGCGCGCTTCGACGGCACGACGTGGGAAGCGGTCGACGGCGGCTTCGACGGCGTCGTGCGCGACCTGGCCTCGGTCGACGACGACGGCGACGGCGACGCGGAGCTCTTCGCCGGCGGCGGCTTCACGGCCACCGCGAGCGTCGCCTCCGGCCGCATCGCGCGCCTCGAGGGCCGGCCGCACTACACCTCTTTCTGCTTCGGCGACGGCACGCTCGCCGACCACACGACGGCCTGTCCGTGCGGCAACGACGGCGCCGCGGGGCACGGCTGCGCCAACCCCTTCGACGCCAGCGGCGCGCTGCTCGGCGCCAGCGGCTCGACGAACCCCGACACGCTGGAGCTCGCCGGCTCGAACATGCCGCTCTCGGCCTTCGGCATCTACCTGCAGCACGATGCGCTCGACGACCGCGTGTTCCACGACGGCGTGATCTGCGCCGGCGGCAACCTGATCCGCCTGCGCAACCGCAGCGCGGTCGGCGGCAGCAGCACGTACCCGAACTCGACCGACACGCAGACCGTCTCGCAGCGCGGCCTGGTGACGCCCGGCTCGGGCGCGACGCGCTACTATTCGTTGTTCTACCGCTCCGCCTCCCCGACGTTCTGCCCGCCGGCGACGGCCAACGTCACCAACGGCCTGCGCGTGATCTGGTGATCCCCATGCTCAGCAACCGACTCCAGGCCCTGGTCGTGTCCCTGCTCGCGCTGCCCGCCGCCGCGCAGGCTCCGTGCGGCTCGTTCTCGGGCGAGTTCGCCGGCCCGGGCTACTCGGTGACCGGCGCGGCCGTCGTCGACTTCGGCAGCGGACCGAGCCTCTACGTCTCCGACCTGCCGCTCGTCAGCCCGCCGTTCACCGTCGGCGGGCGCGTCCAGCGCTGGACGGGCGACGCGTGGGATCCCTCGCTGCTGGTGCTGCCCGTCGGCGGCCTGAGCCGCAGCGTGACCCAGTTGATCGCCGGCGACGACGGTTCGGGGCCGGCGCTGTTCGCGGTCGAGACGCAGGCTCTGCCCGCCGCGAGCGTGATCTGGCGCTTCGACGGGCTGGCTTGGGCGCAGATCGGGAGCTTGAACGGCTACTCGGAGCTCAAGCTGCTCGACGACGGCGGCGGCGCGGCGTGGATCGCCTTCGGCAGCTTCTCGACCATCGACGGCCTCGCGGTCCCGCGCGTCGGGCGCTGGAACGGCACGAGCTGGAGCGGCTACGCCGGCGGCCCGCCCGCGGTGCCGGGCGACGTGACCAGCTTCGACCCGGGCTCCGGTCCGCGGCTGCACGTCGGGATGCAGACTTCGGCGTCCGTCGCGGTCTGGAACGGCAGCAGCTGGGCGCCGCTCGGTCCCGCGCTCGGCGGCAGCGTGTACGAGCTCGAGGTCTTCGACCCGGGCAGCGGGCCGACGCTCTACGCCGGGACGGTGCTGCACGGGGGCACCACCGCGAACGGGCTCTACCGGTGGAACGGCAGCGCGTGGACGCTCGTCCCGGGGCTCGACGAGGACGTCGAGGTCCTGACGGTCGCCGACCTCGGCGCGGGTCCGCGGCTCTTGGTCGCCGGCGACCTCGCGCTCGGCGGCGCGCCCGTGCTGCCGCGCGTCGCGAGCTACGACGGCACGACGATCACGGCGCTCGGCGGGACGATGGACCGCCCGCCCGGTGCCTTGACGACCTGGGCGAGCCCCTCCGGTCTGCAACTCCTCGCCACGCGCTTCACCACGCTGACGGAGGGCCGGGGGACCAACGGAATGGCGCTGTGGAACGGCAGCTCCTGGTCCGGCCTCGGCCAGGGCCTCAACGCCCCGGTGCGCGCGCTGGCCGTGCACGACAGCGGTGCGGGGGACGAGCTCGTCGTCGGCGGTGAGTTCACGCGCCCCGAGAACAGCCTGCCCTGCGCGTCCGTCGCGCGCTGGAACGGCGCCGGCTGCGCGCCGCTCGCGGGCGGCCTGCCCGAGGGCGTGCAGTCGCTGGCGAGCGTCGCGGTCGCCGGCACGCCGACGCTCTTCGCGGGCGGCGACTTCTGGAGCCAGGGCGCGACCTTCTACGGCGGCATGGCGCAGTGGAACGGCACGAGCTGGGCCCCGGTGGCGAACGGGGTCTTCGGCGAAGCGCGCGCGCTGGCCGGCTTCGACGACGGCTCCGGGTTGCGGCTCTGCGCGGGCGGCAGCTTCACCCTCGGCGGCGGCGGACCGGGCAACTCGATCGCGGCCTGGAACGGCAGCGCCTGGGCGCCGCTGGGCACGGGCCTGGACGCCAGCGTTTCCGCGCTCGCGATCTTCGACGAGGGCGCGGGTGCCACGCTCTTCGCGGGCGGCGCGTTCACGACCGCAGGCGGCGCGAGCGCGCCGCGCCTCGCGCGCTGGAACGGCAGCGCCTGGTCCGACGTCGGCGGCGGCTTCGCCAACGGCGAGGTGCTCGCGCTGTGCAGCTTCGACGACGGCGCGGGGGAGCAGCTGTACGCCGGCGGCACCTTCACCGACGCGGGCGGCGTGCCGGTCAGCTACCTCGCGCGCTGGAACGGCAGCGCGTGGAGCGACCTGCCCGGCGGCGGAGCGAACGGCGTGGTCTTCGCGCTGCACGTCCACGACGACGGACGCGGACCGGCGCTGTACGTCGGCGGCGGCTTCTCCACGGCGGGCGGCATCACCGCCTACAACGTCGCGCGCTTCGACGGCGCCACGTGGGAAGCGGTCGACGGCGGCCTCGACGGGCCGGTGCGCGCGATCGGTTCCTTCGACGACGACGGCGACGGCGACCAGGAGCTCTTCCTGGGCGGCGAGTTCACGCACACGGCGACGCGCGCCAGCGTGCGCCTCGCGCGCCTCGAAGGTTGCCCGCACCACACGTCGTTCTGCTCGGGCGACGGCGCGCTGACCGACCACACGACGCCCTGCCCCTGCGCCAACGACGGCGCGCCCGGGCACGGCTGCGCCAACCCCTTCGACGCCAGCGGCGGCCTGCTGCAGGCGAGCGGCGGCACGAACCCCGACACGCTGGAGCTCGCCGGCTCGAACATGCCGCTCTCGGCTTTCGGCATCTACCTGCAGCACGCGGCGCTCGACGACCGCGTCTTCCACGATGGCGTGATCTGCGCCGGCGGGAATCTCATCCGCTTGCGCAACCGCAGCGCGGTCGGCGGCAGCAGCACGTACCCGAACTCGACCGACACGCAGACCGTCTCGCAGCGCGGTTTGGTGACGCCCGGCTCGGGCGCGACGCGCTACTACTCGCTGTTCTACCGCTCGGCCTCCCCGACCTACTGCCCGCCCGCCACGGCCAACGTCACCAACGGCATCCGGGTCATCTGGTAGACTCGGCACACTGCTCCGGAGGTTCCAGGCGTTCCAGGGAACACCGCGGCGGTCGGCGGCGACCTTCTGGTACCGGAGGTGCGTGATGCCCGCGTTCTCGATCGGTTTCCTTCTGCTCTCGGCCGCGCCGCAGGTCGCGCCGGTCCCCCCCGGGGCCTCCGCCTGCGCCGAGTTCGGCGCCGAGTTCGCGAACCCGAACCTCGGCCAGACGCCGGTCGACCTGTGCACCTACCCGCTGCCCGGCGCCTCGGGCGACGACGGCCCGGTGGTCGTCGGGCTGCAGAGCGGCGCGGTGCTGCGCTGGGACGGCCGGCGCTTCGAGACGCTGCTCGACCCGACGCCCGGCTACCACTTCACGCGCGTGCAACGCGCGACCTGGGCCGGCGCGCCCGTGTTGCACGCGATCGAGGAGCCGCAGCCGGCGGCCAACACGGCCAACGTCTGGCGCTTCGACGGTTCGGCGTGGACGCAGCTCGGGAGCCCGGCCTTCCTCGCGCGCGTCACGCAGGTGCTCGACCTCGGCGCGGGACCCGAGTTGCACGCCGGCGGCGCGCTGATCGGCGCGGGCGGCCTGCTCGACGGCCGCGTCGCGCGCTTCGACGGCGTCGCGTGGATCGACCTCGGGCCGAGCTTCCTCGAGCCGATCGAAGCGCTCGCGGCCTTCGACGACGGCGCGGGCCTGCGGCTCTTCGCGGCCGGCGGGCACGACACCGGCATCGGCGCGATCCTCGGCTCGAGCAACACCGCCACCTGGAACGGCACGAGCTGGACGGCGGCGGGCAGCTCGAACCGCACGCTGCGCGACCTGCAGCTCTACGACGCCGGCGGCGGGCCCGAGCTCTACGCCTGCGGCTGGGCGCAGAACGCGAGCGAGAGCATCCTCAAGCGCTGGAACGGCAGCGACTGGACGCCGGTGCTCGCCATCCCGAGCCAGGGCTACGACCTCGACGTCGTCGACTTCGGCGGCGGGCCGCTGCTCGCGATCGGCGCGAACACGGCCACGGGCGCCTCGAGCTGTTCCAACGTCAGCCTCTTCGACGGCGCGAGCCTGACCTACACCTCGCTCTCGGGCTGGCAGGCCTTCTCGATCGCGGCGGGCGCGCGCGGCGGAGCCCAGGTACTGCACGCCAGCGGCAGCTTCGGCGTGCTCGACCTGGCCTACACGCCGCGCTACGGCGTGTTCGACGGCAGCACCTGGTCGTCGATCGGCCGCGGCCTCAGCGAACGCGTGCGCGCGCTCGCGGTGCACAGCGACGCGAGCGGCACCGACCTGATCGCGGTCGGCGCGCTGGGCAGCGCGGGCGGCGGCCCGGCGCTGATGGGCGCGGGACGCTGGAACGGCACGCAGTGGTCGAAGCTCGCGCCGCAGCCGCTCTACGGCATCCAGGTGCCCGCCAGCGGCCCGGTCAGCGAGCCCTGGGCCGCGCTCTCGGCCGACTTCGGCGCGGGACGCGAGCTCTTGGTCGGCGGCCACAACCTCGGCGGCAACTACCTCGTCGGCCTGCTGCGCCACACCGGCAACGCCTGGCAGACGCTCGCCGCGCACGGCGACGTCCACGCCCTGGGGCGCTTCGACGACGGCGGCGGAGCGCGACTCGCGGTCGGCGGCGCCTTCACGCTGGCCGGCGGCGGCCCGGCCAACCACGTGTACCTGCTCGACACGCAGAGCCTGGCGCTGACGCAGCTCGGCGGCGGCACGGATGGCACCGTCGGCGCGCTGGCGCAGTTCGACGAGGGCGGCCTGCCGGCGCTCTTCGCCGGCGGCTCCTTCACGCAGGCGGGCGGCGTCGCCACCGGCGGGCTCGCGCGCTGGAACGGCACGAGCTGGTCCGCGCTCGGCGGCCTGCTCAACGGCACGGTGCACGCGCTGGCGATCTTCGACGACGGCACGGGTGCCGCGCTGTACGCCGGGGGTGCCTTCAACTCGGTCGCCGGCCTGCCGGTCTCGAACGTCGCGCGCTGGAACGGCACGAGCTGGTCGGCGCTCGGGAGTGGCGCGAACGGCCTGGTGCAGGCCTTGGCCGTGCACGACGACGGCCGAGGCGCCGCGCTGTACGTCGGCGGCGGCTTCACGCTGGCGGGCGGCGTGGCCGTGACACACGTCGCGCGCTGGAGTGCCGGCGGCTTCGAGGCCCTGCCGGCCGACTTCGACGCGCCCGTGACCAGCCTCGCCTCGCACGACGACGACGGCGACGGCGACGCGGAGCTCTTCGTCGCCGGCGAGTTCACCGACGGCGGCAGCATCAGCGCCGGGCGCATCGCGCGCCTGGCGGGTTGCCCGCACTACGCGAGCTTCTGCGCCAGCGACGGCACGCTGACCGACCACACGACCAGCTGTCCGTGCGGCAACAGCGGCGCCGCGGGCCACGGCTGCGCGCACTCCTTCTCGAGCTCGGGCGCGCTGTTGACCGCCAGCGGCGGCACCGACCCCGACACGCTGGTCCTGACCGCCAGCGAGCAGCCCCCGAGTGCGCTCGGCATCTACCTGCAGCACGACGCGCTCGACGAGCGCGTCTTCCACGACGGCGTGATCTGCGCCGGCGGCACGATGATCCGCCTGCGCCAGCGCTTCGCCTCGGGCGGGGTGACGCAGTTCCCGATCGCGGGCGACCCGTTGTCGATCTCGCAGCGCGGCCAGGTGACGCCGGGCTCGGGCGCGACGCGCTACTACGCGCTCTTCTACCGCAATGCGTCGACGACCTTCTGCCCGCCGGCGACGGCCAACGTGACCAACGGCATCCGCGTGATCTGGTAACCCCCGCGCACGACTTCGCTGCACCCCACGTCCCCATGCAACGCTCCCTGTCCCTCCTCGCGTTCCTGGCCCTCCCCGCGAGCGCTCCCTCGGGCCGCGCGCAGACGCCCTGTGGCAGCTGGACGCCGGGTTTCGCAGCCGCGACGGCGCCGATGAGCGAGCTGCGCGACCTGCAGTCCTACGACGACGGCCCGGGCGCCCTGCTCTTCGCCGCCGGCCGCGACCTCGCGGCGACGGGCACGGGCAGCGTGATGAGCTGGGACGGACAGCGCTGGAGCGACTCGCTGCTCGTCCCCGGCGTGCCGGGCTTCGAGCTGCCGATCTTCGAGCTGCTCTCGGGATGCAGCGACGCCAACGGCCCGTGTCTGGTCGCCGTGGCGCGCACGACGCTCAGCCCGGCGCGCTTCACGGTCTGGCGACTGCAGAACGGGGCCTGGACCCAGCTCGGCGGCGTGCAGACCGGCAACTGCAGCGCGGTGACGTCCTTCGACGCGGGCAGCGGCCTCGAGCTGTTCCTGGCGCAGTACACGCAGTCCGGCGTCGTCGCCGTCGCGCAGGTGCAGCGTTGGAGCGGCGGCGCGTGGACGAACTTCGGGCCGACGCTGCCCGACGTGCCCTTCGACCTCGCGGTGCACGACGACGGCGCGGGCGCGGAGCTGTACCTCGCCGGTCGACCGGCGCTCAGCCCGACCAGTTCGATCGTGCGCTGGACCGGGAGCAGCTGGGCGGGCGTCGGCACGCTCGCGACGCCGGCCAACGCGCTCGAGGTCTACGACTCCGGCGCGGGTGCACGGCTCCACGCGACCACCGCGACGATCCCGGGCACGCTGCAGCGCTGGAACTCGTCGACGTGGGAGTTCGTCGGCCAGAGCACGACCGGCGCGCGCCGCACCGGCGTCGCCGACCTCGGCCAGGGCCCGACGCTGTTCCTCAACCCGACCTGGACCAGCTGGAACGGCACGGCGATCGCGAGCTGGAGTCCGCCCAACGAACTTGGCCAGGGTGACGTCGCGCCGCACGCCGGCGCGATCTACGACCACTCGCGCCAGCTCAACGCCTCGACCGGCCGCCTGATGTTCGGTGTGTCGCTTTTCGACGGCAACACATGGCGCGCGATCGGCGAGGGCTTCGACGCGCGCGTGCGCGCGCTGGCGACCTTCGACGCCGGCGCGGGGCGCGAGCTGTACGCCGCGGGCGACTTCGGCCTGGCCGGCAGCCTTGGCCTCTGCGACCGCATCGCGCGCTGGAACGGCAGCGGCTGGTCGGAGCTGGGCGCCGGCCTCTTCGAAGAGGCGCTGGCGCTGGCGGCCGTCGACGTCGGCGCGGGCGAGAAGCTCTACGTCGCCGGCACCTTCTTCCCCACCGGCGGGCCGCCGATCAGCGCCTTCCCGCACTCCGGCGTCGCGGCCTGGAACGGCAGCGCGTGGGAGACGCTCGCGGGCGGCCTGCACGGCGAGGGCCACGCGCTGGTCGGCTTCGACGACGGCGGCGGCACGCGCCTCGTCGCGGGCGGCAACTTCACCGTCGCGGGCGGCGGGCCGGGCGATCGCATCGCGCAGTGGAACGGCACGAGTTGGAGCGCACTCGGCGCCGGCACCAACGGCGTGGTCAGCGCGCTGGCGACCTTCGACGAGGGCGGCGGCACGCGGCTCTTCGCCGCGGGTACGTTCACCAGCGCCGGCGGGGCCGCGGCTCAGCGCATCGCGCGCTGGAACGGCAGCGCCTGGAGCGCCTTGGGCGCGGGCTTGAACGACGCGGCCCTGGCGCTGTGCGTGTTCGACGACGGCGGCGGCGCGCAGCTCTACGCCGGCGGCACGTTCACCGACGCGGGCGGCGTCGGCGTGCAGCACCTCGCGCGCTGGAATGGCACGTCGTGGAGCGACCTGCCCGGCGGCGGCACCAACGGTGCGGTGCTCGCGCTCTCCGTGCACGACGATGGCCGCGGGCCGGCGCTGTACGTCGGCGGCGGCTTCTCGACGGCCGGCGGCGTCACGGCCTACCAGCTGGCGCGCTTCGACGGCGCCGCCTGGGAGGCGGTCGACGGCGGGCTGGACAACGTCGTGCGCGCCCTGGCCTCGATCGACGACGACGGCGACGGCGACGCGGAGCTCTTCGTCGGCGGCGACTTCGCCAACACCGCGAGCTTCGGCACGGGACGCATCGCGCGCCTGGCGGGTTGCCCGCACTACAACTCCTTCTGTTTCGGCGACGGCACGCTCGCCGACCACACGACGCCTTGCCCCTGCGCCAACGACGGCGCGGCGGGACACGGCTGCGCCAACCCCTTCGAGGCCGACGGAGCGCTGCTCAGCGCCGCCGGCGGAGTCCAGCCCGACACGCTGGTGCTCGCCGGCTCGGGCATGCCGCTCTCGGCCTTCGGCATCTACCTGCAGCACGACGCGAGCGACGACCGCGTCTTCCACGACGGCGTGATCTGCGCCGGCGGCAACCTGATCCGGCTGCGCAATCGCAACGCCGTCGGCGGCGTGAGCAGCTATCCCAACTCGACCGACACGCAGACGATCTCGCAGCGCGGCCAGGTGACGCCCGGCTCGGGCGCGACGCGCTACTACTCGCTCTTCTACCGCTCCGCCTCGCCCACCTTCTGCCCGCCGGCGACGGCCAACGTGACCAACGGCATCCGCGTGATCTGGTAGCGCCGACCCGCCCCATGAAGCTCCAAGTCCTCGTCCCCGCGCTCACGGTCCTCGGCGCCACGCTGGTCGCGGGCGCGGCCCGCGGACAGTGTTCGACCTGGTCGAAGGGCTTCGCGCGCCCCGGCCTGCAGAACGTGTGGGACACCGCGGCCTTCGACTCCGGCGCGGGGCAACAGCTCCACGTCTGCGGCGGAACCGCCAACGGGCGCGGCTTCATCGACCGTTGGACCGGCGAGCGCTGGGAGAACGCCTACACCACGCCGGCGGCCGGGTTCCACCGCGAGATGGGCGCGGGGACCCTCCAGGGCACGCCCGCGATCTTCCTCAGCGATGTGCGCCCCGGCGGCGCGCGCGTCATCGTCCGCTGGGACGGCGCGACGGCGACCGACCTCGGCGCGGTCCTCGGCGGCGAGGTGTACTGCATCGAGGTGCTCGACGACGGCAGCGGTCCCGCGCTGTTCATCGGCGGCGAGTTCACGACCGTCGCCGGCGTGGCCAACCCGCGCCTCGCCAAGTGGAACGGCTCCTCGTGGACGGCGCTCGGTGGCGGCCTGCCCGTCGACGTCGGCAGCGTGACGGTGCACGACGACGGTTCAGGACCGAAGCTCTGCGCCGGCTCGGAACTCGCCTTCGGCGGCCCGAGCGTGCTGGTCCGCAACGGCGTGACCTGGACCTCGCTCGGCGCGCCGGCCTCGCAGTGGGTCGGCGCGATGGCCTCGCACGACTGGGGCACGGGGCCACAGCTCGTGATCGCCGCCTCGGGGGGCTTCAACGTGTGGAACGGCAGCTCCTGGTCGCAACCGAGCGGCGGAACGGGCAGCAGCATCGCGTTGGCGCTCGGCGACCTCGGCAGCGGAACGCGCGCGTACTTCATGGGCGCGTTCACCTCGGCGGGCGGCGTGCCGTGCCTGAACGCGGCCGCCTACACGGGCTCGAATTACGAGGCACTGGGCGCGGGCATCCAGCCGGGCGTCAACTACACCCAGAGCGAGGTGACGTGGGTGCAGGAGGCGAGCGGGCCCAAGGTCTACTTCTCGGGCCAGTTGACGCAGGCGGGCGGAACGGGCGCGCAGAACCTCGCCGCCTGGGACGGCAGCAACTGGTCGGCCTTCGGGTCGGGCTTCAACGGCCCGGTCGACGCGCTGGCCAGCTTCGACCTCGGCACGGGGTCCGCGCTCTACGCCTCGGGCGCCTTCTCGCTGGCGGGCGGGGCGATCCCGCCGCTGGCCGGCAGCGCGCGCTGGAACGGGACGCAGTGGAGCGCCCTGCCGGGTGCGCCGGGCTTCGTCCAGGCGCTGCAGGGCTCGACCGTCGGCGGCAGCCCGCGCCTCTTCGCCACGGGGCGATTCAACACGGCGCCGTACTTCGGCCTGGCGGCCTGGAACGGTTCGAACTGGTCGACGGTCGGCGGCGGCATCGGCAACGGCATCGGCGGCGAGGGCAACGCGCTCCTGGAGCACGACGACGGTTCAGGGCCGCGGCTCTTCGTCGGCGGCAACTTCCCGCTCGGGAACCCGGCACCCGGCAACCGCATCGCGGCCTGGGACGGCGCCTCGTGGTCGCCGCTCGCCGGAGGCATGAACAACCTGGTCAACGCGCTGGCGCGCTTCGACGAGGGCGCGGGCGCCGAGCTCTTCGCCGCGGGCGCGTTCACGCTCGCCGGCGGCGCGGCCGCGAACCGCATCGCGCGCTGGAACGGCAGCGCGTGGAGCAGCCTCGGCAGCGGCTTCGACAACATGGCGATGGCGCTGTGCACCTTCGACGGCGGGGCGGGCGAGGCGCTCTACGCCGGCGGCACCTTCACCAGCGCGGGCGGCGTCCCCGTGCAGTACCTCGCGCGCTGGAACGGCAGCGCGTGGAGCGACGTGCCCGGCGGCGGAGCCAACGGGGCCGTGCTGACGCTCGCGGTGCACGACGACGGCCGCGGTCCGGCGCTGTACGTCGGCGGCGGCTTCACGACGATCGGCGGCATCACGGCCTACAACATCGCGCGCTTCGACGGCGCGGCGTGGGAAACGGTCGACGGCGGCTTCGACGGCGCGGTCCACGCGCTGGCCGCGCACGACGACGACGGCGACGGCGACGCCGAGCTCTTCGTCGGCGGCGGCTTCCAGACCGCCGGCCCCTACGCCAGCGGCTTCATCGCGCGCCTCGGCGGCTGCCCGCACCACACGTCGTTCTGCTTCGGCGACGGCGCGCTCGCCGACCACACCACGCCCTGTCCCTGCGCCAACGACGGCTTGCCCGGCCGCGGCTGCGCCAACCCCTTCGATCCCAACGGTGCCCTGCTCGAGGCCAGCGGCAGCACGAACCCCGACACGCTGGTGCTCGCGGGTTCGGGCACGCCGCTGTCGGCCTTCGGCATCTACCTGCAGCACGCCGCACTCGACGACCGCGTCTTCCACGACGGCGTGCTCTGCGCCGGAGGGAATCTCATCCGACTTCGCAACCGCGTGGCAGTCGGCGGCATGAGCACGTACCCGGACTCGACCGACACGCTGACCGTGTCGCAGCGCGGCCAGGTGACGCCGGGCTCGGGCGCGACGCGCTACTACTCGCTGTTCTACCGCTCCGCGTCCCCCGCCTTCTGCCCGCCGGCGACAGCCAACGTGACCAACGGCGTCCGGGTGATCTGGTAGAGCCGAGGCAGGACTTCCGCGAGCGGACTGCAACGCGCCGCGTTCGGCCGGCAACCGCAACGGTGGATGGGCCGGCGGGTAGGCTGGAGCCTCCAGGAGTACCCCGTGATGCACGCACAACCGTTCCGACGCCTCGTCGCCCTGCTCGTCTCTCTCGCCCCGGTCTCGACGGCCGCGGCGCAGTGCGGGGACTGGACGCCGGGGCTCGCCGCACCGACGGCGCCGCTGCGCACGCTCGAGGACCTCGAGTCCTTCGACGACGGCGCGGGCGCGCTGCTCTTCGCGGGCGGCGAGATCCCGACACCCGCGGCCGCTGTGGTCACCAGCTGGGACGGAGTGCGCTGGAACGGCGAGCTCAGCGTCCTGGGTGTCCCGGGCTTCGCGCTGCCGAGCTTCAGCCGCCTGACCGTCGCGCAGGACGCCGGCGGGCCGTGCCTCGTCGCGGTCGCAGAGACCAAGCCCCCCGCGCCGGCCAACCACGTCGTGTGGAAGCGCCAGGGTGGCGTGTGGACGCAGCTCGGCGGCCTCGAGCTCGGTCGCGTCGGCGGGCTCGTCTCCCACGACGCCGGCAGCGGTCCGCAGCTGCACCTCGTCGCGACGAACACCGTCGCTTCGGTGACCACGACCGAGCTGCGACGTTGGAACGGCGCCAACTGGGTCGCGCTCGGCGCGAGCCTCTCCGGCACGGCGCGCGCGCTGATCCTGCACGACGGCGGCGCGGGGCTCGAGCTGCACGCCGCGGGCGACCAGGCGCTCGGCGGGACGAGCCCGGTCGTGCGCTGGAACGGCAGCGCGTGGTCGCCGGTCGGCGCGCTGGCGACTTCCTTCGGCGTGCAGGCGCTGGCGAGCTGGGACGCGGGCGCGGGTCCCGAGCTCTACGCGGCGACCTACGGGGAGCCGTCGTCGCTGCGGCACTGGGACGGGGTCAGCTGGCAGGACCACGGCAGCTTCGGCACCGGCGGCTTCACCTTCTCGTGGAAGGCGGTCGAATTCCGCGTGCACGATCTCGGCAGCGGTCCCGAGCTCCTGATCAACCCGCAGCGCTGGGCCTGGAACGGCTCGGCCTTCGCGACCTGGCCGAGCTCGAGCGCCGCGGGTGCGCTCGACATCGCGATCCACGGCGGCGAGCTGACCTCCTTCCATGGCGGGGGGACGCACAGCAGCCGGCCGATCACGTTCTACGACGGCAGCGCGACGCACTCGCTCGGCGAGGGCTTCGACGCCAGCGTGCACAGCTTCGCCAGCTTCGACGCGGGCAGCGGACGCCAGCTCCACGCCGGCGGCAACTTCCGCATCGCGGGCACGGGACGGATCGTGCAGGGCGTCGGGCGCTGGAACGGCAGCCAATGGCTGGCCTGCGGCAACTTCGCGCACCTCGGCACGGTGACGGCGCTGGCGAGCGTCGACTTCGGCGCGGGCGAGCGCCTGTACGCCACCGGGGATCTCCTGCCCGACAGCGGCAACGCGGCACCGCTCGTGCAGCAGTGGAACGGCACGAGCTGGTCGGCCGTCGGTTCGCCCAGCGTGCTCGGCGACGGCTTCGCGCTGACCGTCTTCGATCCGACCGGCAGCAGCCCGCGCCTGGTCGTCGGCGGCGACTTCAACGGCACGTCCGGACCGGGCCTCAACGTCGCGGCCTGGAACGGCACGTCGTGGAGCGCGCTCGCCGGCTTGAACTGGACCGTGCTCGCGCTGGCGAGCCACGACGCGGGCAGCGGCCAGGAGCTCTACGCCGGCGGCGCGTTCACCGACCGCAGCCACCTCGCGCGCTGGAACGGCGCCGGCTGGAGCACGGTCGGCTCGGGCACGAACGGCAATGTCCACGCCCTCGCGTCCTTCGGCGGCGAGCTCTACGCCGGCGGCACGTTCACGCTCGCCGGTGCCCAGCCGGTCAGCTACCTCGCGCGCTGGAACGGCACCTCCTGGAGCGACGTCCCCGGCGGCGGCGCCAACGGCGTCGTGTTCGCGCTCTCCGTCCACGACGACGGCCGCGGCCCCGCGCTCTACGCCGGCGGCGGCTTCTCCACCATCGGCGGCATCACCGCCTACGACCTCGCGCGCTTCGACGGCGCGAACTGGGAAGCCGTCGCCGGCGGCCTCGACAACGCCGTGCGCGCGCTGGCGTCCTTCGACGACGACAACGACGGCGACGCCGAGCTCTTCGCCGGCGGCGACTTCCTCCACACCTCGAGCCTCGCCACCGGCCGCGTCGCGCGCCTGGCGGGCTGCCCCCATTACGAGGCCTTCTGCTTCGGCGACGGCACCTACCTCGACCACACCACCCCCTGCCCCTGCGGCAACGACGGCGCGCCCGGCCACGGCTGCGCCAACTCCTTCGTCCCCGCCGGCGGGTTGCTCTCGGCCACCGGGACGACCAACCCCGACACGATGGTGCTGATGGGCACCGACCAACCCGCGAGCTCCTTCGGGATCTTCCTCCAGCACAGCGCCCTCGACGACCGCGTCTTCCACGACGGCGTCCTGTGCGGCGGCGGCCTGATGATCCGCCTGCGCGGCCGCAACGCAGTCGGGGGCGTGTCGACCTTCCCGAATTCCGCGTTCCCCAACGACGTGACGCTGACGCTCTCCCAACGCGGCCTCGTCGTGCCCGGCAGCGGCAACACGCGCTACTACGCCCTCTTCTACCGCAACGCGTCGACGACGTTCTGCCCGCCGGCGACGGCGAACGGGACGAACGGGTTGCGCGTGATCTGGTAGGGCGAGGTTCGCGCAGCCGCGGCGCCACGGGTGCTCGCGAGCGACTGCGTTCGCATTCCGGCTCTCTCGAAGCGCCGGAAGCCGCTTTGCTCCTCGCTCCCAAGCGAGCACCCTGACCCGGCACGTTCGGGAGCCTCCGGGCCCCAGGGACGGCTGCTAGACTCAACTCGCGCCGGGCCGCGGAGCCTCGAGCCCTGCGCCGAGTCCACCCATGCGTCTCCCCATGATCGCTGCCCTCGCACTCTGCCTGCTGGCTCCCGCGGCGCGCACACAGGGAGCGTCGTGGTCCCCGGGCTTCGCAGCCCCGGAGCGGCCACCGTTCCCGGACTTCGGTGATCACATCGAGGCCTTCGACGACGGCGGTGGCTCGCGTCTGCACCTCGCGCAGAACGTCCTGGGCGCAAGCCGCGTGTTGCGCTGGAGCGGGGTGAGCTGGGATGTCCTCTTCGAGCTCAACACGCCCGGCCGGGCCTTGCAGGGTCCGTTCCGCGCCACGCTCGGCGGCGTCCCGCGGCTGCTCTTCACCTACCGGAGCAATGTCGACACGCTGGTGTACGAGTACGACGGCTCCACCTGGACGCTCGACGGATCGCTCCCCTACTACGTCCGGTACCTGGGTGTTCTCGACGACGGCAGCGGCGAGGCGCTCTACGCCGCTGGCTTCGATTTCAGCACCGCGGCGGGCCACGTCGCGCGCTGGAACGGGACGAGCTGGACCCAGGTGGGCCCGACCTTCGCGAGCCGGGTCGATGGGCTCGCGGTCTTCGACAGCGGCGGTGGACCGCAGCTCCACGCCTGCGGCGAGTCCGGATTGTCCCCGGGCAGCGCGGTCGCGCGCTGGGACGGCGTGAGCTGGTCGGCGCTCGGGACCTTGACGACCAGGACCATCGCGCTGGCCAGCTACGGTGGCCGGTTGTTCGGCGCGGGCTCGGCCTTGAGCATGTGGGACGGCAGCAGCTGGGTGGTCGCGTACAACGCGGGCTCGGGGATCAACGACCTGGAGGTCATCGACTTCGGCTCCGGCCCGGTGCTGGCCTTCAGTGGTCCACGCTGGCACCCCTTCTACGGCCTGGGGTTCCTGACGATGCCGGGCGGCCAGCCGAGCGTGTCGATCCCCTTGCTCACCGGCGTCACCAGGATCGACGCGCTGTCGACGCAGCCCCTGCCCGGCGGAGCGCAGCTCGTGTGCCCGGGGTCCATGGAGACGGTCGGAGGCGTGGGCGCGCGCGGCCTGGCCTTCTTCGACGGCACGAACTGGTCGACGATCGGGCGCGGGTTCGACGGGCCGGTGCTCTCGCTGGCGGTGCACGACGACGGTACGGGGCCGAAGCTGGTCGCGGGCGGAGACATGATCGTCGCCGGGTTCGCCGACAACTCCGAGGCTCCGCACAGCTGGAACGGAACGGACTGGTCGCGGCTCGGGTCCTTGCCGATCGTCACCGAGTACGTGGTCGCCAGCCTCGACGTCGGCGGCGGACCGCAGCTCTTCATGGCCGGGCAGGGCGGCGTGGTGCGATGGAACGGCACCAGCTGGGGATACGTCGCGACGCGAGGCCCGGCTGAAGTGCACTGCCTGGCCAGCTTCGATCCGGGCACGGGGCCGCGCCTGATCGCCGGTGGCAACTTCGCGCTGGCCGCGGGCAACCGCATCACGCAGCTCACCGGCGGCACCTGGTCGCCGCTCGGCACGGGCATGGACGATCAAGTGCGGGCCCTGTCGACCTTCGACGAGGGCGGCGGCCCGAGACTCTTCGCCGGCGGCGCTTTCTCCACGGCCGGCGGCGTCTCCACGGGCAGCATCGCGCGCTGGGACGGCAGCGCGTGGAGCGCCCTCGGCAGCGGCACGAACGGTCAGGTGCTGGCGCTGACGACCTTCGACGACGGCGGCGGGCCACAGCTCTACGCCGGCGGCACCTTCACCAGCGCTGGCGGCGCCAGCGTGCAGTTCCTGGCGCGCTGGAACGGCTCGTCGTGGAGCGACCTGCCCGGCGGCGGCGCGAACGGCGCCGTGCTGGCGTTGCAGGTGCACGACGACGGCCGCGGGCCCGCGCTCTTCGTCGGCGGCGGTTTCTCCACCATCGGTGGCATCACCGCCTACAACCTCGCGCGTTTCGACGGCAGCGGCTGGGAGGCGGTCGACGGGGGAACGGACGGCGCGGTGCGTTGCCTCGCTTCGTGCGACGACGATGCCGACGGCGATCCGGACCTGTTCGCGGGCGGCGACTTCCTCGTGACCGGTTCGGTCGCCTCGGGCCGCATCGCACGCCTCGAGGGCCGGCCGCACTACCAGGCGATCTGCTCCGGCGACGGGCTCCTGGCTGACCACACGACGGCTTGTCCCTGCGCCAACAACGGCCTGACCGGGCGCGGCTGCGCCAACTCCTTCCATGCCGGCGGCGCGCAGCTCACGGCGAGCGGCGGGACGAACCCCGACACGCTCGTGCTGTCGGCAGCGGGCCTGGCCATGTCGTCCTTCGGGCTGTTCATGCAGCACGACGCGCCTGACGACCGCGTGTTCCACGACGGCGTGATCTGCGCGGGCGGCAATCTGCTCCGCCTGCGCAATCGGACCACGGTCGGCGGAGCCTGCGTCTTCCCGGACTCGAACGACACGGTCACCGTCTCGCAGCGCGGCCAGGTGACGCCCGGCAGCGGTGCGATCCGCTACTGCGCGGTCTTCTACCGCAACGCGTCGACCACCTTCTGCCCGCCCGCGACGGCCAACGTCACCAACGGCCTCCGGGTGGTCTGGTAGGCGCGCGTCGCGGCGCCCGTGCGGGAGCGCACGCGGCGCGGACGCGGACCGTACGAGGCCGGGGCTGGGCAGCACGGGTCGCGCGTGGCACGCTCTCGGCGTCGTCGCCGCGTCCGCTTCCCCGGGAGCACTCGATGTCGATCCGCCCGCTCGTCCGCTGGACTCCGCGCCTCGCCGCAGTCGCGCTCGCCGCGTCCGTGCGCGCGCAGTGCCCGGAGTGGAGCCCCGCGCTCGCCTTCCCCGGGACGCCCTTCGCGCACGAGGCCGGGCCCGTGCCGGGGATGAACACGGAGGGCCTCGCGGTCCACGACTTCGGCTCGGGGCCCGAGTTGTGCGTCAGCGGGCGGGTGCGCAGCTTCCCGCCGGGGACGCGCACGCGCGTGCTGCGCTGGACGGGGAGCGGTTGGGGAACGCTCTACGAGAGCGCGCTGCAGCCCGCGGACAGCCCGCAGCGGCGCACCGAGCTGCGCTCGGGCGGGCCGGGCGACGGCGGGCTCTACGCCGGCACCTCGGTCGTCAGCGGGACGACGTGGGAAGCGACGATCGAGCGCTTCGACGGCGCGGGCTGGAGCGCGCTCGGCGCGCTGCCCAACGCCGAGCTCGTCGACTTCGGCGTCCTCGACGCCGGCGGCGGGCCGCAGTTGCTGGCGCTGGCGCGCAGCGAGGCCGCGCCCGGCAGCTACGTCTCGCGCCTCCAGGCCTGGAACGGCAGCGATTGGTCGCAGCTCGGCGCCGACCTGGCCGACGGCGCGCGCGCGCTGGCGAGCTTCGACGCGGGCGGCGGTCCGCGCCTCGTCGTCGGCGGGACGCAGGCGCTGCTCGGCTCGAGCCCCGTCGTGCGCTGGAACGGCGCGGCCTGGGAGGAGCTCGCGGGCCTCGACGCGCGCGTGCGCGCGCTGTGCGTCTTCGGCACGCCGGGCGAACTGCACGCCGCCTGCGCGGGCACGCTGGCGCTCGGCGATCCGACGCCGGCGCTGTGGCGCTGGGACGGCGCCGCCTGGAGCGCCGCGGCCGCCGAGCACGGCTTCGTCGCGCGCGCGGCCGTCGCCGACCTCGGTGCGGGAGCGCGCCTGGTGCTCGGCGGCTCCTTCCCCACCGCCGCCGCCGCGCCGACGCTGCGCGTGTGGGACGGCCTTGCGCTCGCGCCCTTCGCCGCGCCGACGAACGTCGACGGCGCGCTGCGCTTCCTCGAACCGTATGGAAGCGGCGGCCTGCTGCTCGGCGGCGACTTCCGCCTGCTCAACACGCGCTTCATGGCCGGGCTGGCGCGCTGGAGCGGCGGCGCCTGGTCGGCGCTCGGCGCCGGCTTCGACGGCCCGGTGCACACGCTCGCCGCGTACGACTTCGGCTCCGGGCCGGTGCTGCTCGCCGGCGGCAGCTTCGGCGCCGCGGGCAACTCGACCGGCCTCGACCACGTCGCGCGCCGCAGCGCCACCGGCTGGGAGGCCGCCAACGCGCCCTTCGACCTGCTCGTCGACGCGCTCTTCGCCGTCGACCTCGGCGGCGGCGCGGCGCTCTTCGCCAGCGGCGCGAGCTCGGCCCCCGCCGCGCAGCGCGTCGCGCGCTGGAACGGCAGCGACTGGAACTTCCTCGGCCCCGACTTCGGCGCGCCGATCCGCGCGCTCGACGTCTTCGACGCCGGCTTCGGCCTGCGCTTGATCGCCGCCGGGGCCTTCACCGTCACCAGCGGCGCACCCGGCCAGCACATCGCCGCCTGGAACGCCGCCGGCTGGACGCCGCTCGGCGCAGGCCTCGACGGCGACGTCTTCGCGCTGGCGCGCCACGCCGACGCGGGCGGTGAGCGGCTGATCGCGGGCGGGCGCTTCACGCACGCGGGCGGGGCGACGGCGCGGCGCGTCGCGCGCTGGAACGGCTTCTTCTGGTCGGCGCTCGGCAGCGGCTTCGACGATGGCGCGGTCGAGGCGCTCGCGTCCTTCGACGCCGGCCCCCTCGATCCGGGAGACGGTCCGCAGCTCTACGCCGGCGGCTCCTTCAGCGCCGCGGGCGGCCTGCCGCGCGCGGCGATCGCGCGCTGGGACGGCAGCACCTGGTCCGACCTGCCCGGCGGCGGCGCGGACGGCACGATCCACGCGCTGTGCGTCCACGACGACGGTCGCGGCCCCGCGCTCTACGTCGGCGGCCGCTTCACGCACATCGGCGGCATCACCGCCTACAACCTCGCGCGCTTCGACGGCGCCGCTTGGGAAGCGGTCTTCGGCGGCACCGACGGCCCCGTGCGCGCGCTGCGCGCCTTCGACGACGACGGCGACGGCCGCGCCGAGCTCTTCGCCGCCGGCGAGTTCACGCGCACCGGCACGCACGACAGCGGCCGCATCGCGCGCCTCGCGCCCTGCCCGACCTATTCCGCGATCTGCGCCGGCGACGGGACGCTCGTCGACCACACGACGCCCTGTCCCTGCGCCAACCTCGGCGCCGCGGGACACGGCTGCGCGAACTCGGTCGTCTCCGCCGGCGCGCAGCTCGTGCCGACCGGCACGCTCCAGCCCGACACGCTGGTGCTGACCGCCTCCGGCCAGCCACAGTCCGTCTTCGGCCTCTTCCTGCAACACGACGCCGCCGGCGACCAGCCCTTCCACGACGGCGTGCTCTGCGCCGGCGGCGCGCTCGCCCGCCTGCGTGGCCGCTTCGCCGTCGGCGGCGTCAGCAGCTTCCCCGACGCGCTCGACACCGCGACCGCCTCGCAGCGCGGCCAGGTCGTGCCCGGCAGCGGCTCGACGCGCTACTACGCGCTGCTCTACCGCAATGCCTCGACGACCTTCTGCCCGCCGGCGCAGGCCAACGTCACCAACGGCGTGCGGGTGGTGTGGTAGGGGGCCTGCTCACGTGACGGGCGCCGGCTGCCAGCGCTACGATGCGGAGGTGATCGACCTGCATCGACTGGCCGAGGAACGCAGCCTCGAGTTGCACCGCCTGGTCGCCGAGCGCGTGCGCGCGGACCCGGCCTGCCTGCAAGAAGCGCGCGCGCGCGTCGAGGGCTGGCTGCGCGAGCCATCCATCCACCCCCACTACCCGAGAGCGTGGAAGCGGCTTCTCGACGGCCCGTTGGCCGAGCTGCTGTCCACCCTGACTGACCTGGGCGAGCACGCGCGCGCGCTGCGCCAGGCGACACCGTTCGCCGGCTACGTCGATCATCGGACCCGCTGGCGCATCTGGCGCGAGGTGCGGGAGCGCTTCGAGGGCGCGGCATGAACCGGGCACAACTCGAGCACCTGGTGCGTGCCGCTGGAACGATCGCCGAGGACACGGAAATCGTGGTCGTCGGGAGCCAGTCGATCCTCGGGCAGTTCCCGGCTGCCGCGCCGGAGCTGTGCGTTTCGATGGAGGCCGACGTGTACCCACGCAACCGGCCCGAACGCGCGGACCTGATCGACGGCAGCATCGGCGAGGGCTCACCCTTCCACCACACGTTCGGCTACTACGCTCAAGGCGTCGGCCCCGGCACCGCGGTGCTGCCGCGGGGCTGGGAGACCCGCTTGATCCCGATCCGCAGCGCCGCGCTGCCGGGCATCACGGGCTGGTGCCTCGAGGTACACGACCTGCTGATCAGCAAGCTGGTCGCGGGGCGGGAAAAGGACCTCGACTTTGCGCGCGTGGCGCTCGCAACCGGCCTGGGCAGCAGTGCCACGCTGCGCGAGCGTCTGGCCGCAACCGAGTTGGAGCCGCGCGTGCGCGAGGTGGTGGCGACGCGCCTGACGCGCGCCGCGATGCCGCGTGTCTGAGCCGCGCGCGCCGCGACATCGGCGGGGCGAAGGGCTATCCTCCCCGCTCCCATGCCGCGCTCCCACGATCCCGATCCCTGGCTGGTGACGCCGCTCGAGAACTTCCCGCCGCCCGCGCAGTGGGACGACTGGACCGAGTACGACGCCAAGAGCTGGCCGCGCAAGGTCGAGAAGCGCTACACGCTCGTGCCGACCACCTGCTTCAACTGCGAGGCGGCCTGCGGGCTCGTGGCCTACGTCGATCGCGAGACGATGCTGATCCGCAAGCTCGAGGGCAACCCGCACCACCCCGGCTCGCGCGGGAAGAACTGCGCCAAGGGACCGGCGACGCTCAACCAGATCCACGACCCGGGGCGCATCCTCTACCCGCTGAAGCGCGTCGGGCCGCGCGGCTCGGGCAAGTTCGAGCGCGTGTCCTGGGACCACGTCCTCGACGTCTTCGCCGCGCAGATCCGCAAGGCGATCGTCGAGGACCGCCGCACCGAGGTCATGTACCACGTCGGCCGGCCCGGCCACGACGGCTACATGGACCGCGTGCTCCAGACCTGGGGCGTCGACGGGCACAACAGCCACACCAACGTGTGCTCGGCCGCGGCGCGCCTGGGCTACACGCTCTGGAGCGGCGCCGACCGGCCCTCGCCCGACCACGAGAACGCCAAGTTCATCCTGCTGCTCTCCTCGCACCTCGAGACCGGCCACTACTTCAACCCGCACGCGCAGCGCATCATCGATGCGAAGATGAAGGGTGCGAAGCTGTGCGCGATCGACGTGCGGCTCTCGAACACCGCCTCGCTCTCGGACTACTGGCTCGCGCCCTGGCCGGGCACCGAGTCCTTCCTGCTGCTGGCGATGGCGCAGGTGCTGCTGAAGGAGCGGCTCTTCGACGCCAAGTTCGTCGAGACCTGGGTCAACTGGCGCGACTTCCTGAAGGCCAAGCGGCCCGACCGCGCGCCGACCTTCGAGCTCTTCGTCGAGGAGCTGACGCAGCACTACGCCAAGTACACGCCCGCCGCGGCCGCGGCGGAGTGCGGCGTCGCCGAGGACGTGATCGTCGCCGTGGCGCGCGAGATCGGCAAGGCCGGCAGCGCCTTCGCCGCGCACATCTGGCGCAACGCCGCCTCGGGCAACCTCGGCGGCTGGCAGGTCGCGCGCTGCCTGCAGTTCCTGGGCGTGCTCGCCGGCGCGGTCGGCACGGTCGGCGGCACCAACCTGAACGTCCAGAACAAGTTCGTGGCGCCGCCGTTCATGAAGCCGCCGCCGCAGGACGTGTGGAACGACCTGTTGTTCCCCGAGGAATGGCCGCTGGCGCACCACGAGATGTCGTTCCTCCTGCCGCACTTGATGCTCGAGGGGCGCGGCAAGCTCGCGGCGTACTTCACGCGCGTCTACAACCCGGTGTGGACCAACCCCGACGGCCTGGTGTGGGAGCAGGTGCTGCGCGACGAGACCAAGATCGAGCTGCACGCCGCGCTGACGCCGACCTGGAACGAGACGGCGCAGTACGCCGACTACGTGTTGCCGATGGGCCACGGCGCCGAGCGCCACGACCTGATGAGCCAGGAGACGCACGCGGCGAAGTGGATCAGCTTCCGCCAGCCGGTGCTGCGCGTGCTGCGCGAGCGGCTGGGCGAGAAGATCGAGTGGACGCACGAGACCAACCCGGGCGAGGTCTGGGAGGAAGACGAGTTCTGGATCGCGCTCTCGTGGCGCATCGACCCCGACGGCTCGCTCGGCATCCGCAAGTACTACGAATCGCCCTACCGCAAGGGCGAGCGCATCACGATCGGCGAGTACTACCAGTGGATCTTCGAGAACTCCGTGCCCGGGCTGCCGGCCGAGGCGGCCAAGCACGGGCTCGCGCCGCTGGAGTACATGCGCCGCCACGGTGCCTACCTGGTCGCGACGGACGTCTACGAGGCGCACCAGAAGCAGCTCGCCGAACAGGAACTCGCCGGCACCGAGATCGACCAGGCGACGCGCACGGTGCTCAAGGCCGGCAAGCCGGTCGGCGTGCTGGCGGACGGCGTCGCGCGCACGGGCTTCACCACGCCTTCGCGGCGGCTCGAGATCTACAGCGCGACGATGGCGGAGTGGGGTTGGCCCGAGTACGCGCTGCCGGCCTACATCGAGAGCCACATCCACCGTCGCCACCTCGACCGCGACAAGGGCCAGTACGCGCTGGTGCCGACCTTCCGGCTGCCGACGCTGATCCACACGCGCTCGGGCAACGCGAAGTGGTTGTACGAGCTGTCGAACTCCAACCCGGTGTGGATGCACCCCGAGGACGCCGCGCGCCTCGACGTCGAGACCGGCGACCTGCTGCGCGTGTCGACGCGCATCGGCTACTTCGTCAACAAGGTGTGGGTCACCGAGGGCATGCGCCCGGGCGTCGTCGCCTGCAGCCACCACCTCGGCCGCTGGCGGCTCTTCGACGACATCGGCACGGACAAGTGGGCCAGTGCCAAGGTCGCGAAGCTGGATCTCGGCGGCGGCCGCGTGCGCTTCCGCCGCGTCGACGACATCGGGCCCTTCGCGTCGAGCGACCCCGATTCGAAGCGCGTGTGGTGGACCGACGGCGGCGTGCACCAGAACCTGACCTTCCCCGTGCAGCCCGACCCGGTCAGCGGCATGCACTGCTGGCACCAGCGCGTCACGGTCGAGGCTGCGCACGACGACGACGAGTACGGCGACGTCGAGGTCGACACGCACAAGTCGCTGGAGGTCTTCCGCGAATGGCTGGCGCTGGCCCGCAAGGGCCCGACGCCCGGCAACCTGCGCCGCCCCCTGCACTTCGCGCGCGCGGTCAGGCCGAGCGCGAAGGCGTACACCAAGGGGTAGGGCTCGCGCAGAGACCGGCTCGATTGCAGTGCCTCATCACGTCCGAACGCAGGTTGCGGTGCGCGATGAGCGGTCGACGGCGCTCGCCATCGCGGTATAGGATCGTGGCCACTTTCTTCTCATGACTGTGCCCGAACGCCACTCCTTCCAAGTCATCCTGGAACGTGATGAAGCCGGCTACTTCGTTGCCGAGTGCCTGACGTTTCGAGCCTGCTATGCACAGGGCAAGACATGTGCGGAGGTGCTCGCGAATATCCGTGACGTGCTCGAGTTGTCAGCTCGGCAGGTGAAGGAGGGTGGACGGATCCTTCCGCATCGATCCGAGATCATCGGCATCGAACGCATCGAGGTCACGCTGTGACGACGATGCACGTCTTCTTCGTCGCCCCCGACACCGGCGTCTACAACCAGCGCTTCGTCGAAGGACTCGTGCGCGCCGGGGCGCGCGTCAGCGGCGTCGGGCACGCGCCGGCCGACAAGCTCGCGCCGGGCCTGCGCAAGCTGCTGGCCGACTACGCGCGCGTCAAGTCGGTGCTCGACGACCAGGAGGTGCTCGGGCACGCGCGCACCTTCGCCAAGAACGTCGCCATCGAGCGCGTCGAGACCATCGACGAGCCGATGATCGAGTGCGCGGCGCGCGTGCGCCAGGCGCTGGCCCTGCCCGGGCTGACGGTCGAGCAGGCGCGGCTGTGTCGCGACAAGCAGGCGATGAAGGACGCGCTGCGTGCGCGCGGCATCCCCTGCGCGGCTTCCGCGGCCGCGACGGACGAGGCCGCCGTGCGCGCTTTCGTCGAGCGCGAGGGCTATCCCGTGGTGCTCAAGCCGCGCGCGGGCTACGGCACGCTCGACACTTTCCGCGTCGACGATCCGGAGGCCCTGACGCGCGCGCTGGGTCGGCTCAAGCCCGCGCCCGAGCGGCCGATCGTGTGCGAGGAGTTCATCTCCGGCCACGAGGGCTTCTACGACACGGTCACCGCCGCCGGCCGCGTGGCGCACGACTTCGTCGGCCACTACTACCCGACCTGCCTCGAGGCGCTGCAGAGCCGCGACATCCGTCCGCAGATCGCCTGCACCAACCGCATCGATGCGCCGGGCTACGCCGAGCTGCGCGAGACCGGCCAGCGCGTCATCGAGGCGCTCGGCCTGGTCGACTGCGCCACGCACATGGAGTGGTTCTTCGGGCCCAAGGGCCTCAAGGTCTCCGAGATCGGCGCGCGGCCGGCGGGCGAGCGCATCTGGGACATGCACGTCGCCGGCAACGAGTTCGACCTGTACCTCGACTGGGCGCGCGCCGTGCTCTTCGGCCGCACCGAGGAGCGCCCCTCGCGCCGCTACGCCGTCGGCTCGGTGCAGATCCGCCCCGACCGCGACGGCCGCTACCGCGGTCACGACGGGTTGCGCGAAGTGCACGCGGCGATCGAGCACGCGCTGGTCGAGTACGAACTGCCGCGCCCGGGCACGCCGACGCAGCCGCTGGAGAAGGGCTGGCACGTCAACACCTGGTTCCGCCTGCGCGACGCCGACTACGACCGCCTGCGCGAGCTGCTCGAGCTGGTCGCCCGCACGGTCAAGGCGCGCGCGGGCTGAGAAGCGATTTCGCTGCGCGCGGCGGCGGCCGGATTGCCCGAAGGGGTAAAGAGGCGCAAGTCCGCTGTCCGATCGAGGTTTTGGTCGCCGCTCTCCGTCCGGGCCCTGCCCGGTGCTTCCACGGTCGCGGCCTGGAGACTTCATGCAGCCCGCCCGCATCCTGGTCGTCGACGACACGAAGGAAATTCACGCCGACCTCCGCAGGGTGCTCGCGCCGCAGGCCAAGTCCGAGGTGCTGGCGACGCTGGTCCTCGAGTTCGCGAGCAGCACGCGCGCGCACGTCGCGACGGAAGCCGCGCTCGAGATCGAATCCGCCTACCAGGGTGCCGAGGCGCTGGCGCTGGTCGAGCGCGCGCAGGCCGAGGAGCGCCCCTTCTCGATGGCCTTCGTCGACATGCGCATGCCGCCCGGCTGGGACGGCGTCGAGACGATCGAGCGCCTGTGGGCCGTCGCGCCCGACCTGCAGGTCGTGATCTGCACCGCCTATTCCGACCAGGGTTGGAGCGAGATCCACCGGCGCCTGGGCCGCTCGGACCAGGTGCTGATCCTCAAGAAGCCCTTCGAAGCGATCGAAGCGCGCCAGGCGGCCTGGGCGCTGGTCGAGAAGTGGCACCAGACGCGCGCCTCACGCCGGCGGCTGCTCGAGCTCGAGGAGACGAACCGCCAGCTGCGCCTCGAGGTCGACCGCCGCACGCTGGCCGAGCAGCGCCTGCTGCACGACGCGCTGCACGACGTGCTGACCGACCTGCCCAACCGTGCGCTGATCAGCAACCGCATCGAGCGCTCGCTGGCCCAGGCCAAGCGCGACGCCGACTACCGCTTCGCGCTCCTGTTCATCGACCTCGACGACTTCAAGGTGGTCAACGACAGCCTCGGCCACCGCGCCGGCGACCGGCTGCTGATCGAGATCTCGAACCGGCTCTTGGGTTGCACGCGCAGCCTCGACTGCGCCCAGCGCCTGATCGACAACACCGCCGGCCGCCTGGGCGGCGACGAGTTCGTCGTGCTGCTCGACGGGTTGCGCGAGGCCGGCGACGCCGAGTACGTCGCGCAGCGCATCATCGAGTCGCTCTCCGAGCCGCTGCTGGTCGACGGCCACGAGCTGCGCCCGATGGCCAGCATCGGCATCGCCCACGGCAGCGTCGAGTACGAGGACGCGACGGCGATCCTGCGCGACGCCGACACGGCGCTGTACCGCGCCAAGTGCTCGGGCAAGAACACCTTCGCCGTCTTCGACGCCGAGATGCGCAAGGAGGCGCTGGCCCGGCTGCGCGTCGAGAGCGAGCTGCGCCAGGCGATCCGCGACGAGCAGCTGTTCCTGCAGTACCAGCCGATCATGGACCTGCGCACCTGCCGCATCCGCGGCTTCGAGGCGCTGGTGCGCTGGCGCCACCCCGAGCAAGGCGTGCTGACCGCCGCGGAGTTCGTGCCGCTGGCCGAGGAGACCGGGCTGGTGCTGGCGCTGGGCGAGTGGGTGCTGCAGGAGGCCTGCCAGCAGACGCGCCGCTGGCGCAGCCAGATCCCGGCGGCGGCGCATCTCTTCGTCAACGTCAATTTCTCGACCAAGCAGTTCATGGCCAGGAACTTCGTCGAGCGCCTGCGCCAGGTGCTCGACGAGTCGGGGCTCGACCAGTCGGACCTGAACATCGAGCTGACCGAGTCGCTGTTGATGCAGACCAGCGCGCACACCGCGCGCGTCATGCAGCAACTGCGCGAGGGTGCGCTCAACCTGCACATCGACGACTTCGGCACGGGCTTCTCCTCGCTGGCCTTCCTGCACGAGCTGCCGGTGTCGGCGATCAAGCTCGACAAGTCCTTCCTGCGCGGGTTGACCGGCGACCCGGCCTACGCCGCCACCGTGCGCGCGGTGATCGAGATGGCCCACGCGCGCAAGCTGCGCGTCGTGGCCGAGGGCATCGAGACGCCCGAGCAGCTCTCGCTGCTGCAGAGCCTCGGCTGCGACCTGGGCCAGGGCTACTACTTCTCGCGCCCGGTCGACGCCGCCCTCGTCGACCGCATGCTGGCCTCCGAGACGGTGCTGACGCGCGCCGGTTGAGCCGCACAACCGGCAGGCAACGATGTCGCTCTGGACGCGCATCTCGCTGGCCCTGCTGGGCGTGACGCTGGCCTTCTGCGCGGTGCGCTACACGGCGCCGCAAGGCGTGCTGCTGCCGGGCTTCGATCAGCTCGAGGCGGCCGAGGACCTCGAGCGCGTCGAGCGGGCGCTGTCGGTCCAGGAGATCGGCAGCCAGGTGCGCGTGCGCAGCGCGGGCCCGGGCCACGGCGCGACCTTCGAGATCGAGCTCTCCGGCCATCCGCAGGACGAAGCCGCCGGCGCGCAGCCGTCGCTGGCCGCCTGATCGCCTGTGCGGCCGGCTCACAGCCGGTCGAGCTCGATCGCGCGCAGGTTGCGCAGCTTCGCGCGGCCGCCCCAGATCGTGATGCCGAGCTTCGCGCCGTCGGCGTGCGCGTCGACCTCGACGGTGTTGACCTCCTCGCCGTCGAGCGAGAGCTTCAGCACGCCGAGCTCCTCGCGCGACATCACGAACGGGATCCAGCGGCCGGGCGTGATCGCGCGCTCGACCGAGCTGGCGTCCTGCAGGCGGAAGTCGAAGCGTTGCAGCTGCGGGATGAAGCCCTCGATCAGCGCCGCGTGGTGGCCGGTCAGCAGCTCGTCGAAGGGCGGGAAGCGGAAGGGCGAGGACTTGAAGCCCGCGGGCGGGTGCGGGCGCACCGCGAAGCCGCGCGCGGCGGTCTGGCGCGGCTGGGCGAAGGTCAGGATCAGCTGCGTGTCGGCGTCGGCCAGCTCGACCTCGCCCTCGAGCCGGAAGCGCGGCGCGAGCAGCGCCTCGACGAACAGCGGCGCGCGCGGCCAGCCGGCGACGTCCTCGGGCTTCTGCGGGCGCACGCTCCGCGCGACCAGGGCGCCCTCCTCGACGCGGAAGTGCTGCTCCGAGGCCGACAGGCCCAACAGGCTCTGGCCGTCGAAGAGCCGCACGACGCGCTCGAGCGCCAGCACGTCCTTGGCGCGCAGCTCGGCCGCCAGCGTCTGCTGGCGCCGGTCGCCGAGCACGTCGTCGAGGTAGCGGCCGACGATCGCCAGCGCCGAGCGCGGCTTCTTGGCCGTGACGCGCTCCTGCACCAGGCGTTCGAGCTTGCGGCGGTAGGTGCGCTCGGCGTCGGCGATCTTCTGGAAGCCGGCCGGGTCGAGCGACTTCGCCAGCTCGGCCGCCTCCTTCTCGGTCGCGGCGTCGCCCGCGACCAGCGCCTTGCGGTGCGCTTCGCGCGCCAGCACCAGCGCCTCGTCCTTGAGGCGCGCGTCCTTGTCCTTGGCGGCCGTCGAGCGCGCGCGCGCCACCTTGGCCTGCAGCAGCAGCGGCTTGGGATCGTCGGGCGTGCGCAGCGCGGCGTCGCGCGCCGCTTCCGCCGTGGCCTCGAGGTCCTTGGCCGCCAGCGCCGCGGCACCGCGCTCGAGGTGCAGGCGCGCGCACTCGACCGGATCGTTCTCGCGCTCGTTGAGCTCCTGGATCGCGTCGCTCCAGGCGCTCTCGAAGGCGGCGTAGTCGAGCTTCAGCGGCTCGAGCACGGCCTTCTGGAACAGCGCGTAGCCCTCGACGTCGCGCCCGGCGCACTGCGCCACGGCCTTGGTCAGGAGGTCGCGCGGCATGCGCTGGCCGTCCGGCGTGTGGAGGTGGCGCAGGTAGTAGCAGACGGCCCAGGCCAGCGAGTACTGCTCGCCGCGCAGGAAGCCGGTGGCCTTGAGCGTGTCCTCGAGTTTCTCGGCGCCCGTCGAGAGCAGCTCCGTCGCGTTGCGCAAGCGATCCCAGGCCGGCCCGCCGATCGAGACCTCGCCCTCGGGGCTGACCAGCGCGCCCTCGCAGTACGAAGCCATGCCCTCGTTGAGCCACAGCGGCACGCGGTGCGCGCCGACGGCGAGCTGCATGTACTGGTGGCTGGCCTCGTGCCACAGGATCGGCCACAGGCTCTCGAGCGGCCGTCCGACGTCGCGCGGGTCGTAGGCGAACATGCGGAAGGTCATCGCCGGCTTCCCGTTCTTCTCCTCGGGGAACTCGGTCTGGATGAAGGCCATCACGCCCTGGTTGTCGGTCAGCTCGGGCAGGGCCGAGAGCTCGACCCACTCGTCGCGCGTCTTGGTCAGCGTGACCGTCGTCTTGCCGATCTGCTGCTTGCGGTCCGTCCCGTAGAACTCGGCATAGAAGGCCGAGATCTGGTCCAACCCGCGCGCCGTGTAGCTCAGCTCGTCGTAGCCGACGTTCGAGCGCACCTCGTACCCGTCCGTGACGATCTTCCCCGCCTTCTTCCACTGGCGGTGCTCCTTGGCCCAGCCCTCGAGGAACGCCCGCGGCCGCGCGAGATCGCCCAACGAGAGCAGCCGCGTCGCCTCGCCCTTCAGGCTCGCATCGCCGACCTTGAGGATGTCGTCGACGGTCTTCTTCGCCGCCGCATGGCTCGGCCGGTAGCGCAGGATGCGCGCCGCGACCTCCAAGCCGTTGCGGTACTTCTTCTGGTTGACCGCGTAGAGCTGCATCGCCCAGGCGAGGTCCTTGACGTACGCATCCCGCGCCTCCTTGAGCTCGCTGATCTCCTTGTCCGCCGACGCGAGCGCGCCGCCGACGCGCTTGAGCGTCTCCTCCCGCACCTTCGGATCGTCGAACTCCGTCTTCTCCCAGGCGTCGAGCGCGAGCACGAGGTTGCACACCTGCCCATCTGCGTCGCCCTGCTTCCCGCACAAGCCCGCCAACTCCTCCAACGCCGCCGCATCCGCGGGATCGAGCTCGAGCTTGCCCTTGACGCGCGCGACGGCGTCCGCCGTCTCCTCCGCCGCCGCGACGGACACGCCCGCCCACGCAGCGGGCACCGACATCGACCAGCACAACGCGACTGCGATCAGCATGGAATCTCCTCGATCCAGACCTGTTTTCGGGGCCGCATCCTACTGCACGCCCTCCGCCCGCCGCCCCCGCCGTCCTGCCGGCGGACTCCGTCCTCTAGAACCGGAAGTAGATGAACGGGTTGTAACTGCCCGCCGCCAGCTCGAAGGCCGCCCCGACGAACACCAGCACGAGCAACACCTCGCCGGCCAGGCCCGCCGTCAGCTTGACCACGCCGTGCCGCGCCTCGTCGAGCGCGCGATACCAGCGCTGCACGCGCGGCAGCCAGTCGATCGACCCGACGACGCCCGCCAGGATCGCCAACCCGATCCGCGCGTCGACCCACAGATCGACGTGGTGGACTTCCGGCAGGCCCGTCTGCAGCCCCCCCATCGCGCGCAGGTAGCCCCACGCCGTCTCGAGGTCCGCCGCGCGGAAGAACACCCAGCCGACGACGACCGTCACCAGCAGGTAGGCGTGTGCCGCCCCGCTCTGCAGCGCGCGCGCCACGGGCACGGGTAACCAACCCCGCGCTGCGCGCTCGACCCACCCCGGACGCTCCGCGTCGGTGCCGCCGACGATGCGCTCGAGCACCAGGAATGCACCGTGGAACAAGCCCCAGACCACGAAGTTGAAGCTCGCCCCGTGCCACAACCCGCACAGGAAGAACACCGTCACCAGGTTCAGGTACGTCCGCGCCGGCCGGATGCGGCTCCCACCCAGCGGGATGTAGACGTAGTCCCGGAACCACGTCGACAACGAGATGTGCCAGCGCCGCCAGAACTCCGTCACCGAGCGCGCGACGTACGGATGCCGGAAGTTCTCCAGGAACTCGAAGCCCAGCATCCGCCCCATCCCGATCGCCATGTCCGAGTAGGCCGAGAAGTCGAAGTAGATCTGGATCGCGTAGCACAGCGCGCCGCACCAGGCGACCGGCGTCGTCAGCTCCCCGACCGGGACGGCGAAGATCCCGTCCGCCGCCTCCGCGACCGGGTTCGCGACCAGCATCTTCTTCCCGAGGCCGATCACGAACCTGCGCGCCCCCGACGCGAAGCCCGTCACGCTGACCGCGCGCGCCAGGATCTCGCGCGCGACGTCCGTGTAGCGCACGATCGGGCCCGCGATCAGCTGCGGGAACAGCGACACGTACAACCCGAAGTCGAACCAGTTGCGCTGCACCTGCGTGTCGCGCCGGTAGACGTCGATCACGTACGACCAGGCCTGGAAGGTGAAGAACGAGATGCCGATCGGCAGGCGCAGGTTGTCCTCCGGCGTCAGGAACACCGCGCGCCAGCCTGAATCCTGCGGCAGCCAGCTCGCCAACGGCGCGGGCGTCGACTCCACCAGCCCGCAGGCGACCAGCAGGTATCCCAGGATCGACCACAACCAGTCGGCGTACTTGAAGAACACCAACAAGCCCAGGTTGAGCACCACCGACCCGATCAACGCCCCGCGCGCGCTGCGCTGCCGCTGCCGCGCGCGCTCGATCCACAGCCCCAGCAGCCAGTTCCCGGTGATCGAGAGCAGCATCACGACCACCAGCACTTCTTCGCCCCAGGCGTAGAAGAACAGGCTCGCCGCGAGCAGCCAGAGGTTCCGCGCGCGGTGCGGCAGCACCAGGTGCAGCAGCAACACCACCGGCAGGAAGAGGAAGACGAAGTGCGCCGAGCTGAACAGCATGCCGCTCGCCCCGCGCCCTCAGGGCGCGCGCACCTCGAAGCGCGTCAGGAGATACGACCCCGGCACCAAGCCCGGCCTGAAACGCACGCGGCCGTCCGTCCCGGGATCCGAGACCTCGATCACCAGCCGGTTCGCCCCCGGCGCGACGTCGCGCCGGATGCGCACGTCGCGCTCGAACTGCAGCTCGTTGCGCTCGCGCAACCAGAGCGCCGCCGAGCTCTCGACCGGCGACTCGAACTCCAGCGCCACCAGGGCGCGCCCGTCGGGCGGCACCGCGTAGGCCGGCAGCACGACGTGGTCGCCCGGGTTGCGGATCTGGATCGCCAGCGCGGGACCTGAAGCCGTCTGCTGCACGTCCAGCTCGACGTTGCCGCCCCGGCCGACCGCCGCGCCCGCGTCGGCGAGATCGAGCACCAGCAAGCTGCGCTTCGCGACCTCGAAGCGCCGCGCCACCTCGCTCGCCAGCGGGATCGCCAGCGGCGGCTCGAGGTCGAGGATGCGCTCGACGTACAGCGCGATCACGACGTCGGGCGGCTGGCTCTCGATGCTGGTCAGGTCGAACTCCTGGCGGCTGATCGCCAGGCGCTGGAAATGCTCGGCCAGGAGGTCGTCGACGTAGGTGCCGAACGAATCGTGCATCAACAGCGCCTTGGGCAGCGCCGGATCCGCGACCTCGCTGCGCACCGAGTGCAGCCGCCACCACTCGCGCTGCGCCCCCGGCTGCGCGCGCGGCGCGGCCGGCACGAAGACCTCGTTGTGCTGCGGCTCGAGGTCGGCGAGGTACGCGGTCTGCATCCACGAGTCCTGGTCGGCCGGGCCGAGCACCACCGCCTCGGGCCCCAGCGGCACGAGCGCGGGGAAGCGCGCGCTCAGCCGCCGGATGATCTCGCAGTAGGCGCGGTACGCCCCGCGGCGGACCCAGTGCGCGCCCAGGCGCGCGTAGGCCGTGTCCTCGCCCTGGTCGAGCGCGCGCTCCTCGGCCAGCGCCGCGCGCAGATCGAGCACCGGCACCTTCGAGTGCGCGGCGAGATGCGCCAGCAACTGCTCGAGCCGGTTGGGCCCGACACGGTTGAAGCGCGCCGGCACGCGCTCGGGGTAGACCGTCTGCTTGGCGGGCGCGAAGACGACCAGGTACTCGATGCCGCGGCTGGCGAGCAGCTCGTGCTGGTGCTCGAGGAAGCGCTGCCAGTTCTCGAGCGTCGCCGCGCTCATCGGCCGCAACCCGCGGTGCACGCTCAGGCCCGGCGAATCGGTGAAGAAGCCCCAGTCGTCGACGCCGACCTCGACGTTGAGGCGCGGCGAGAGGCCCAGCCCGCAGTAGTACAGCCGGCTGCGGCCGCGCAACAGCACGTCGCGCAGGCCGAAGCGGTCCATGTACCAGCTCTCGAAACCCTCCGCGTAGCGCGTTAGCGACGCCAGCTCCGGCTCGAGGCGCGGCGGCAGCGCCGGCCGGCGCAGCTCGTGCACCATCGGACCGCGCGCGTCGGCGCTGCGAAACAACTCGTCGGCCAGGGGCGCCAGCAAGAGCCCCGCGAAGATGAGGCACGTCAGGCGATCGAGGGAGCGTTGGATCGGACGCGGCGCGGCGCTCATGAGTGCGGCCGCGCGCGCACCGCGGCGGCGCGGTGCGGTTGCGGCTCAGGCTGAGGGCGGGCAGTCTAGCAGTCCGTCGCAGGGGTCTGCACCGGCCGCGGCGCGCCGAGCCCATTGCCGGCGCCGCGAGAGAAGTCCAGGATCGCGTGACCTTGCCGACCAGGTCCGCACGTCGCCTGCTCTCCGTCAGTCTGCTGCTCGTCGCCAGCACGCTGCTCGCCGGGGCCTGCGCGCCCGAGCCCGCGACACTCGTCGCGACCGGCGAGGTGCTCGCCGCCGAGGCCACGCTCGAGGCGAGGCTCGAGGCCAGCGAGGAACCGCCGCTGGTGCTGCGCATCACAGAAGCCGACACCTCCGACTGGCCCGAGATCGCGCGCCGCGGCCTGCTGCGCGTGCTCGTGCCGCGCGACCGCACGAACTTCTTCTTCGCCGAGGGCCGTCTGCGCGGGATGGAGTACGAGCTGGTCCACGAGTTCGAGCGCTCGCTGGCGCGCGAGCCGGCCGGCACGCGGCCGCAGATCGACGTCGCCTACGTCCCGGTCGCCTTCGACCGTCTGCTGCCGGCGCTGCTCGAAGGCCTGGGCGACGTCGCCGCCGGCGGGCTGACGATCACGCCCGAGCGCGAGCGCGAAGTCGCGTTCAGCGAGCCCTACCTCGGCGACGTGGCGCAGATCGTCGTCGCCCACCGCGAAGCGCCGGCGCTGACCAGCCTCGACGGCTTGGCCGGCCAGCTGGTCGTCGTCGGGCCCGCGTCGAGCTACCTCGGCAGCCTCGAGCGCTTGAATCAGCAGTTCGCCGCGCGCGGCCTCGCGCCCGTGCGCGTCGAGTCGCCCGGACGCGGCCTGGCGACCGAGGACCTGCTCGAGCTCGTCCACAGCGGCGCCTTCCCCTACACGGTCGCGGACCAGCACGTCGCCGAGCTCTGGTCGGGCGTGCTCGACGGCCTGCGCCTCGAGCGCGAGCTGAAGCTCGCCACCGGCGACCGCCTCGCCTGGGCCGTGCGCCGCGACAACCCCGAGCTGAAGGCGGTGCTCGACGCCTTCGTGCGCGCGAACCGCAAGGGCACGAGCACGGGCAACGTGCTCTTCAAGCGCTACTTCGAGGACACGCTGTGGGTCGAGACCCCGGAGCTCGACCTCGACTCGGACGAGCTGCGCGCGATCTTCGAGCCCCTGCAGCGCATCGCCGCCGAGCACGGCTTCGACTGGCGCCTGATCGCCGCGCAGGCCTACCAGGAGTCGCGCTTCGACGTCGGCGCGCGCAGCAAGTCGGGCGCGATCGGCCTGATGCAGCTCATGCCCGCGACCGCCCGGGACATGGGCTACCCGGACGTCACCGGCATCGAGGACAACCTGCAGGCCGGCATCCAGTACATGGCCTGGCTGCGCGACACCTACTTCTCCGACCCGGCGCTGCCCGAAGCGGTGCGCGTCGACTTCGCGCTGGCCGCCTACAACGCCGGCCCCGGCCGCGTGCGCAAGCTGCGCCGCGAAGCGCCGGAACAGGGCATCGACCCCGACGTGTGGTTCGGCGGCCTCGAGAACCTGGCGCTCGAGCGCGTCGGCAGGGAACCGGTGCGCTACGTCGCGAACATCAACAAGTACTTCGTGATCCTGACGCGCATGCTCGACGAGCGCGCGCGGCGCGACGAAGCGCTGCAGCAGGTCCAGCCGAGCACGCCGCGCTGAGCGGCCGGGCGGGGGCGAGCGCGGCGCAGGCTCAGGTCAACCCCAGCCGCTTCGCCAGGTGGTGCAGGTTGCTGCGGTGGACGCCGAGCACGCGCGCCGTCGCCGCCCAGTTGCCCTGCGCGCGCTCGAGCTCCTTGCGGATCACGCTGCGCTGGTAGTCTTCGACCGCGTCGCGCAGCGTGCGCCCCTCCAGCTCCAGCGGGGAGGGCGGTGCCGCGCCCGCGCGCGCTGCAGGCTGCGCGCGCGCGCGCCCGCCCGCCGACACTTCGGCCGCGTCGTCCGGAGCGCCGCCGTGCACGAAACCCAGGTCGGCGGCCTGGACCAGCACCGGCTCGCCGCCGCGGCTGCGCGCGGAGGCGTGGAGGATGCCGCGCGCGATCACGTTCTCCAGCTCGCGCACGTTGCCCGGCCAGTCGCCGGCCATCAGCGCCGCCTGCGCGTCGGCCTGGAAGCGGATCGGTCCGGTGCCGAGCCGCCGTCGCACCCGGTCCGCGAACTGTCCGGCGAGCAGCGGGATGTCCTGCTTGTGGCGCCGCAGCGGCGGCACCTCGATGCGGCACACGTCGAGGCGGTGCAGCAGGTCCGCGCGGAAGCGGCCGGCCTGCACCTCGGCCTCCAGGTCGCGGTTCGTCGCCGCCAGGATCCGCACGTCGACGTGCACGGGCGTGTCGGCGCCGACGGGCTGGATCTCGCCCTCCTGCAGCGCGCGCAGCAGCTTGGGCTGCACCGACAGCGGCAGCTCGCCGATCTCGTCGAGGAACAGCGTCGCGCCGTCGGCGACGCGGAACTTCCCCAGGCGCGCGCTGTCGGCGCCGGTGAAGGCACCCTTGGTGTGGCCGAAGAGCTCGCTCTCGACCACCGACTCGGGCAGCGCGGCGCAGTTGACGTAGACCAGCGGCCGGTCCTTGCGCCGCGACTCCAGGTGCAGCGTGCGCACGACGAGCTCCTTCCCGACGCCCGTCTCGCCCGAGACGAGCACCGGGAAGTCCGCGCGGCCGACCAACTCGACCTCGCGCCGCAGCCCGACGACCTCGGGACTGGTGCCGATCAGGAAGCCGCCGCGCCGATCGAGCACGTCGCGCACCAGGTCCTGCGCCACGAGCCCCTGGTGCCGCGCGGAGCGCTCGAGCGTCTCGATCAGGTCGCTGGTGCGGAACGCGGCGGCGGCCAGCGCGGCGAGGTGCGCCAGGAAGCGCGGGTCGACGGCGTCGAAGGTCCCCGGCCGGAGCGAATCGACGGTCAGCGCGCCGACCAGCTTGTCCTCGACGCGCAACGGCAGCCCGAGGCAGGCGTGCACGTGGAGGTGCGGCGCGTCGCCGACCAGCCCGTCGTAGGGATCCGGCAGCGCGCTGTCGGCCGGGAACAGCGTCGGCTGCGCGCCGCTGCAGATGATGTCGAGCCGCGGGTGCTCGCTGCGCGCGAAGCGCCGGCCGAGCACGTCGGCCGAGAGCCCGTACACGGCGACGGGCACGAGCACCGCGCCCTCGAGCCGCAGCAGCGCGACCGCGTCGCACACCAGCGCGCGCCGCACCGCGTCGACCAGCCGCTGCGAGCGATCCTCGGCGGTCAGCGCGGCGCTGATGTCGAGCGCGATCGGGAGCAGGTCGTCGAGCTTCGGGCGTGTTGTGTTCATGGCAACA
>Ga0315910_10000158_pt1 | contig 81067 bp, 67 predicted proteins | sample EdamamesoilMG_FD_204470 | JGI IMG/M metagenome (GOLD analysis project Ga0315910, IMG submission 204470) | Garden soil microbial communities collected in Santa Monica, California, United States - Edamame soil | ecosystem: Environmental > Terrestrial > Soil > Garden | place: USA: California...
GCCGCGCCACACCGCCGCGGGCGGCCCCAGGCGTGCATCGGCGCGTGGAATCAAACTGGTCGGCGCTCTAGGGAGAGATGGAGTCACTCAAACGCGTGACTCCAACGCAACTGCCGAGCGAGGCGACGCGATCTGGATGAACGAAGATCAGATTCCTGGCGTTCACCTCCGACTCGCTCGCCAGTTCGACCAGTAAGCCACCACGATACCAAAATGCGAGGTAGCGTCGCTGAGCAAAGAATTGCCACACGCGGCCGCGCGTCCCGGGATTGTGCCGATCTTCCGCTTCTACGATCACCGAGGGTGCGTCGCGCTCGAGTAGTTTGGCGGCTCCAGTGAGCACAGCCATCTCGTGACCTTCGACGTCGATCTTGATCAGAGATACCCTCGGGATCTCCAAATCGTCCAATCTACAGGTCGACACCTCTTGAGCACGCACGCCAAGCGTCAGATCAGCGGACCCTTGCAATAGATTTCGTTCCTCGATCGTCGAGTAGCCATAGTCATTCTTCGGAATCCGGAGGATCCGGGTCGAACTGGAGTCGGAGAGCGCAACTTCGTGCACGGTGATGCCGAGCGGCCCGAGGCCTTGTCGCAAGACCTGCGCCAACAAGGGCTGTGGCTCGCACGCGTGGACTCGTCGACCAAGCTTCAGCGCGCGGAACGAGTACGCCCCCCAATTGGCGCCCACGTCCACGAACGTCCCGTTGGCTTCGCACAGCGAAAGGATGAGTTCGACTTCCGGTTCGAGGTCGCCTTTCACGGAGCGTCGAACCCACCACCAAAGACTCGGCCAGGCGCTCAGACACGCGCGTTTGACCCGATACTTGAGTTGCTTCATCGATCCTCTTGGTCCAAAGCGTGGCGTAAGTGTTGTAGCTCGGGTCCTCGCGAGGTTGCAACTCGAGGTCGGTGCACTCGGATGCCGGCAGTCTGCGGGCCTGAAATACCTACGTTCCGGTTGCGCCGAGGACGAGCGAGAAGATTGCTGCGTCCGCTGCAATATGGGCGAGGACCGGAGTGAGGAGTCCACCCGTTTGGTTGCGCACCCATCCCAGGAATAGCCCCCAGCTCCCGGCCATGAGCGCGCCCACGGGACCACCGGGGATCCCGTGAAGATGACAGGCACCAAAAAGCACGGCGGGCAGGAGCAGGGAGCATGCGTTCGTTCCCCAGGCCGCCTGCAACGAGCCCTGTAGGAATCCGCGAAAGGCCACCTCCTCCAGGACTGCATTGACGATGGAGAAGACGAAGAAGGCAACGACGAGGAGAGGAAGCGGGAGGTCGGGGAGAACCGTAGATGCTGCGGTGAGATCTCGGGCGAACCATCTTGCCCAGACCCAAAGCGTAACGATGGACACGCCCCCGAGCAGAACGACGGGAAGAAGCTCGAGTCTGCCGCGCGCGAGCATGTGGCGAGTCGGGCGGAGGCCACGGTGGACCACGAACCCGATGCCGAGCGGGAGGAGATAGCTCAGCTGCACGAGGGGCCATACGGGGGGGATGGGGAGGAGCAGGCCGAGGCTGCAGCCCAGCAGGACGAGGAGCCCGGCTCGGACATCCGGCTCGAGGTCAGAGCACGTCACCGCGACGGCGAACGCCGGGAGGACGGCCCAACCCACGGCCGGAGCGGGGCTCCCGAGGCCAGCCGCGACGGCGGCGAGTACAGCGCCAAGTGCGATGAGGAGGGTTCGTTTCACGCTTCGAGAAGTCGAGTGATTGCTCGACTTCTCGAAGTTGAGCGATCACTCGACTTTTGTCAACGGGTCTGGCAATCGCAGGGTCGTGGTTCGCCGACCAGTGCAGGCACGCGCCGAACGGCGTCGAGAATCGCTCCTCGATGCCGTGGCTCGCGTCCTGGAACGGCATGGGTGGGCAGGTGTCACCACGAACGCCATCGCGAAGGAGGCGGACACGGGGGTGGGCACCGTCTACGACTACTTCCCGAATAAGGAGGCCATCCTCCAGGCGTTGCTCGAACGGTACCAACGCCGGCTGGAGACGGTCGTCCTTGCTGCGGTCCGCGAGTCCGCTTCGACGTCGCGCCGCGACGTGGGCGCGCTCGTGGCCGCGGGCGTTCGTGCGTTTGCCTACTTCTATCGCGACGAACCTGGCTACGGAGCATTGTGGCTCGGGAGTCAGCTCGCGGAGCCGCTCCTTTCCACCGGCGAGGCGTGGGGCTCGCAGTTCTCTCAGCTGCTGTCTCCGCTCCTATGCGAGTTCACCGGGCTGGCGGCGCAGGAAGGCGAGCTCGTCGTGCTCGCGATGGTGCACGCAACGAGTGCCGTGATCACGGCGGGTCTCAAGCGGCCCGAACCACAGCGCTCCCTCTTGATCGAGGAAGCCGTGTTGCTCGCCCAGGTCTACGTGAAGGCGCGGGCACGGGACGCGTGACGGCCATCGGCGCGCGGGTCGCGACGGTCGTTCGATGCGATTGGGTGAGTCTCCCTCGGTCGAAAGCACACGGTCCGAGGAGCAAAGGTGCACGGAGTGCAATGTGGCTCGAACATGGGCTCGCGTTTGCCCGCCGTTTCCGCGCGTTCTGAAGTGACGATCGTTTCCAAACGAAACATGTCAGGGACGGCTTCGGACCCCAAGCGATGGCCAGCGCGCACGGTTCACGATGTTCCGCGACTTCATCCGGTGCTAATGTGGCGCGAACATGAAGAGCTACAGAGCCTCGACTTCGTTTGCACTCGTATTCCTTTCTCTCGGTCAGTTCTCCGCCTGCGCGACCCCGGGGCCCTCGACCGGGGAAACCGCGGATGACGAGTCTGCGACGAATGAGGAGGACTCCGAGGAAGGATCGAGTCAGGAAGACTCGAGCAGTGAGGAAGGCTCGAGTACTACGGAGGACGACAGTGACGCCTCCGCGGAGGCGAGCACCAGCTCGAGCACGACCGCGGAGGATTCGACGTCCAGCGCGGACGACGATACGACGACGTCGGAGGACTCCACGACCGAGGAGAGCACCTCGAGCACGACCACAGAGGGTTCGGACACGACGGACGGAGATACGGGGGCGTGCGAGGAAGGCGATGAGAGGCCCTGCACCCTCGCCGAGCCGGTCGGTGAGTGTACGGAGGGCGTCGAGACCTGCGCCGCCGATGGGACCTGGTCGGCGTGTGGCCTTTCTGAAGAAGACGCCGCAGCCTGTGAAGGACCCTCGGACTGTGATGGCTACGTGGGCATTACGTATGACGACGGCCCGGTCAACACGACCGCATTCGTCAATGCGCTGAGAGATGCAGGCTTGGTTCCGGTCACGTTCTTCGTCAACGGTTCGCAGATTGCGAGCAATCCGGGGGCAATCGAGCAGATGTTGACGGTCGGCGAGGTTCAGAGCCACGGGTTCACGCATACCAACTTGGGCAGCGCGAGCGCCGATGCCATTCGCAACGAACTAGAACAGAACAACGATGCCATCATGGGTGCGGGTGCTCCCATGCCGACGATCTTCCGCCCACCCTACGGCGCGACGTCTGGGACCATGACCCAGGTTGCGACCGAGCTGGATATGATCGTGATCACCTGGGATGTCGATTCCCAGGATTGGAACGGCGCGAGTGCTTCTGCCATCGTCATGGCGAACGATCGCATGACCGATGGGCAGGTCATCTTGATGCACGAGAACCAAAACCAGTCTCTCCAGGCGATCCCGCAGATCGCGGCCACCTTGGCGGCCAAGCGCCTGTGCCCAGGCTTGTTGGATCCGACGACGGGTCGCGCGGTCGCACCGTAGACGGCGACGACGTCCCATCCCCCGTCGACTTTCCTCCGTCCTTCGACAGCGGAGGGGAGACTGGGTGTGCCGACACTCCGCGGCCGCGCGCGGACAACGAAGGCGCTCTCTGCCCGGCGGCGTTCGGCAATCGGGCTGGACGCGTCCGCCGCTCGACGCGCGAATGCACCTGCGACCTCCGCGGAGCAGGTTCGCGGAACCGGTGATCCGCCGAGGCCCCGCAGAGGTACCTTCGACCGATGGCGACGGTCGCTTCCCTGGATGCTCGGCGAGAAGCGAGCCGCAGCCGCCAGGATCCCGTCCAAGAGGTATCCACGGCAACGCTCGTTGCACGCGCGGGCGGGGGCGACAGGGCGGCGTCCCGGATGCTCTACGAGCGCTTCCGGTCGTCGCTCAACCAGACCGCGGCTCGGCTGGCCCTCAGCGCGGCGGATGCCGATGACCTCGTGCAAGAGGCGTTCGCCACCGCGTTCGATCGCCTGAGGTACCTGCGCGATCCGGAAGCGTTTGGCGGCTGGGCGCGGTCCATCGTCGTGCGCACGGCGGCCAAGCGGTTGCGACGCCACAGGATCGCTCGCAAGCTCGGCCTCGTGGAACCGGCACCGGTGCCGTTCCAGCTGCTCTCGATCTCCCAGGCGGCACCCGCAGAGGCCGTCCTCGAACTCGAACGGGTTTATCGCGCGCTCGCTCACCTGCCCCAAGATGCCGGGGTGGCGCTCGTCCTCCATAGGATCGAGGGGCTCACGCTGCGCGAGATCGCAGAGCAGATGGGGGTCAGCGAACCGACGGTCAAACGTCGGATTCGACGCGCGTTGGATGCGATTGGGGGTGCCCCATGTCCGGAATGAAAGCGTACCTGCGGTTCGAAGAACCGGATCCGATCGAACAGTGGAACGCGATCGAGTCGCTCCGCGATCGGCGAGCTCGTGCCCGTAGGCGCTCGCGGTGGGCGGTCTGCATTGCCGCAATGGCAGTCGCGAGCATCGCCCTGCTCCGGGGCGACGAAGAGCCCTCCGCGCATCCCGTCACCCCCTTGGGCTCATCGCTGGCACGGATGCAGCCCCGGGTGCCGGTTCCCGAGCTGTCGTCGCGGACCCTGCCGCAAGACGATCCTACGGGTGCTTCGTTGCGGCTCTCCGATGGATCGCTCGTTCGGTGGACGGCCGACACGGCGGTCGACCTTTGCGAAGCGGATGCGCAGGACGATTGTGTCGCCATCGATCGCGGCGAAGCCCGCGTGCAAGCGCGTCCCCGCAAGGAAGGCTCGCTGCGGGTGAGAGCGGGCCGCGTGGAGGTGCGGGTCATCGGCACCGTGTTCCTCGTCCGCCGCGAGCTCTTGGGCGACCACGACCGCGTGACGGTCGAAGTCGAGGAAGGGCGCGTCGAGGTTTCGGTCGGTGCGGAGTCGGTGCAGGTCCTCTATGCCGGCGACACGTGGAGCCTCGCGAGCAAGACGCGAGAGCGCATCCCCGCGCGCACGCAGGCCAATCGCCTCTGGGAAGCGGCGCGCGACCACGGTCGCCGCGGTGAGCATCGAGAAGCCGCGGCGGCCTACCAAGCGTTCCTCGACCGCCACCGGGGGGATGACCGTGCCGCGCTCGCGTCGCTCGAGCTCGGCCGCCTGCGGATGGACGCGCTCGGAGACGCGGCCGGTGCGATCGCACCGCTGCGTGTTGCGGCCAAGCATCGCGGTCCAACCCAGGCGGACGCGCAAGCGAGGCTCGTCCGTGCCCTGGCCGCCGCGAAACGGGCGGACGAATGTCGCCGCGAGCGCGCCCGATACCTGCGAGAGTTCCCCGCGGGCGTTCATCGCCGTTCGATCGAGCAAGCGTGTGCCATCGACGCCGATCATGCCGATCATGAGTAGGTTGCTGCTGTCGGTGGCTTGCGGTCTCTCCCCCGGAGTCGCCCGCGGGACCGAGACTGCGGCGCCGCGACCTCCCATCGATCTCCACTTCATCGCGGACTGGGATCCCGCGTTCCAAGCCGATGTCCGTGACGAGCTCGCTGCGCAGCTCTCCCGCGACGGGCTCGCGATCCAATCGTTCGATCCGACGGCCGCTCCTGCGGCGTGGGCCACCATCGAGGTGCGGATGAACCTCGACACGAGCTGGACCGTGACGCTCGACGTCCGCGACCGGTTGACCCAAAAATCGGTGCGCCGCACCCTCGATCTTTCCCACAGCCATCCCAACGCCAGGAGCCTCGAGCTCGCCATCGCGGCGAGCGAGTTGCTGCATGCGAGCTGGGCGGAGTTCGCCCTCTCCGATCCGCGCGCGGAGAAGGGAGGGACTTCCGCATCCGGGCCCCCCGATGAGCCTCCGGTTGCCGTCGCGGCGAGTTTGGCCCGCCGGGGATTGTCCGCGCGCCGTGTCGCTCGAAACGAGCTCTCGTTTTCGGGATTCACGCGCGGGACCCCAAGCGGCATCCAGCTCTTTGGCGGTGGAATCGACGATGTCGTGCGACCGTGGCGGCGCTTCGGGTTCGGCCTCGGAATCTCCGGAGCGGGGTTGCTTCCCCTCGTGAGCACCCACGGTCGAGTCGTCGGCGGATCCCTGCACGGTCGCGTCGCGTTTCACGTGGTCGCGATCGAACGCGCGAAGTTTCGCTGCGACGTGATCGTCGCGGTCCATCCGGGCGTTCTGTGGACCTCGGGCCGCCCGGACGCCGATGCGACCGCGGCTCGATCCGCCAACTTCACCATGGACGCGATGGTCGGCGTGCGTCCGAGCGTGCGTGCGGGCCCCGTGTGGCTCTTCTATTTCGCCAGCGTGGGCGGCGTTCTCGGCAGCGTCCACGTCCGCGACGACACGGCGATCGTCGCGAGCTACGCGGGGTTCCTCTATGAGGCCGGCCTTGGGATCCGCGTGCCGATGGGAGCCCCATGATCTCCGTGCGCAGAACCCAAGCTCGGGTCTTGGTGAGTCTGCTGGCGGCGGGCTGTTCGTCGGACGCCGACGTCCTGTTTGGTCCGAAGGGCTCCGCGGCCGAGACGGGTGATCCCGCTTCGGACCCGTGCACTGCCGAAGACCAGCCACCCATGGCGGCGCTCGAACGTCTCGACAGAGGCCTCATCGCCGTGCCCCTGGCGAGCGGCAGCGGAAACTACGTGGGGTGGCGGATGCTCGGCAGCGAATACCGCAGAGACGCTCCACAGAGTGTCGCGTACGATCTCTATCGCGATGGTTCGTTCGTCACACGCGTCACGGAGAGCACGAACTACGTCGACGACGCCGGTGATATGGACTCGAGCTACGCGGTCGCGGCCGTGCTCGGAGGTATCGAATGTCCTCCATCGGCTCCGGTCCAACCTTGGGAGCACGAATACCTCGAGATCCCACTCGTCCCCCCGCCACCCGGGGTCACACCGGCGGGCGAGTCTTACGACTATGACAGCGGCACGGCGATCCCGTCCTCCGGATCGGTTGGCGATGGTAGCCCGGGCGACGTGGACGGAGACGGCGTCTATGAGTTGTTCGTGCTGTGGGAGCCCTCCAACGCCCACGACAACGCGCATGCCGGATACACGGGACCCGTGTACATGGATTGCTACACGCTCGAGGGTACACGCTTGTGGCGGATCGACTTTGGCCCCAATATCCGGGCCGGAGCACACTACACACAGTTCGTGGTCTACGATTTCGATGGGGACGGCCGGGCGGAAGTCGCGGTCAAGACGGCGCCCGGCACCCTCGACGGGACCGGGGCGAGCCTTGGGAGGGGACCCGCCGCGTCCGATGACGACGGCGCCGACTACCGCAACGCCGATGGCTACGTTCTGGAGGGGCCCGAATACCTGACCGTCTTCGAAGGCGCGACCGGGCGGGAGCTCGCCACGGTGCCGTTCGAGGTCGCCCGAGGCGACGTCGCGTCGTGGGGAGACGCCGTCGGCAATCGGGTGGATCGCTTCCTTGCCAGCGCGGCCTTTCATCGGACCAGCGCCGAAGCGGGCGTACGACCCATCATCCTGATGGCGCGCGGTCACTACGACCGCACGGCGATCACGGCCTGGACATGGCAGGGCGGTGAGCTCCGCCAGCTGTGGACGATCGATAGCAGCGACGCCGAGGCCACAGCGCTCGCCGGCCAGGGCGCCTTCAGCATGCCCGTGGTCGATGTCGACGACGACGGGGCGCAAGAGATCGTCTACGGGTCGGCGACGGTCAACAGCGATGGCTCACTGCGATGTACGACGGGGTTTGGTGGCGGGGACGCCCTGCATGCGGGAGACTTCGTGCCTTCACGCCCCGGACTCGAGGTGTTCATGCCGCACGAAGCCACCGCGCAACCCTGGTGGAGCCTGCGGGACGCCGCCACGTGCGAGGTCCTCTTTACCGCGGAAGCCACGGGACGCGACAACGGACGCGGTGTCGCGGCCGACATCCTCGAGAGCCGCGAAGGGGCCGAGTTCTGGTCCGCCGCCGACCCCGATCTGCGCAACGCCGAGACCAACGAGGTCTTGGGTCCGCGTCCCGAAGCGATCAACTTCGCGATCTGGTGGGACGCCGACGAGCTCCGCGAGCTGCTCGACGGCACGACGATCACGAGAGCCGACGGGACCACCGTCTTCGAGTGCGGTGATTGCACCGCAAACAACCACACGAAGGCAACGCCCACGCTCACCGCCGATCTCTTCGGGGATTGGCGCGAGGAGCTCGTGCTGCGGACGCCGGGGAGCGACGCGTTGCGGATCTACACGACGACCACCCCGACGACCCGCCGCATCTACACGCTCATGCACGATCCTCAGTACCGGATGCAGGTCTCGGGGCAAATGGCGGGCTACAACCAACCCCCGACGGTCGGGTTCTTTCTGGGGTCCGGGATGGAACACCCGCCGGCAATCGGAGCGCGGTAGGCGATGTCCCAGACTTCCGCCGCGCAGGGTAACGCTCTCTCCTCGCGCCGAAAGCCAGCGTCGCCCAGGACACGACGATGCTGGCCGTAGTGCCTCGTTCCGGTCGATCTCGCTGCCTCCGATGACGCTTTGCGCGCGGCCGCACGCGTGAACCCGAATGCCAAGCTTGCGGCGCGCGGCTCAGGTATGGTTTCGTCAGCGCGTCTCCGCCCCATCGAACGTCCTCTCCGTCTCTGAAACGCCCCTCGGAGCAGGAGCGCGGCGTTCTGTCCACTCGATACAACCGGTCGTCGGCGACTTGTGTGCGTGACTTGGTATCACTCGAAGCATAGACTGGGGCAGTCCGAATGAAAAACGAACACCGCGAATCGCATAGACAGGATCATCGAGTTCAGGGACCTGGGGAGGGGGAGCTGGATGAATTGATCCATGACTACGGCGTGAGCATTCAGCCGCCACCGCCGGCGGACGGGCGCACGCTGGTCGGCGAGGTGCTCGATACGCATCATCCGCATCGCCCCGGACGGATATTGGTGCGCTGGACGGACGGCGATCAGTCGACGTATGAACACTGGCTCGCACGCGCGGCACACAGCCCTGTGGGCGTGGGGGCGCGGGTCCTGCTTTGCAGGCCCGCCAATTGGCCAGAGTGGGTCGTCACGACGACCTTGACGGAAACCGGGACCACGCCGCGAGCCCAAGACGCCCACGGCGCCCAAGGCACCGAGAAGGCGGACGAACCGTTCACCCGTATGCGCGTCGAGGCCGGAGAGGTCGTTCGGGTGGAATCTGCGTCCGGACAGCTATTGTTCGAGCTCCTCCATCGCGACCAAGGCGCGGTACTCCGCGTGCATCGAGACCTCAACCTCGAGCTGCCCGGCACCTTCCGAGTGAGCGCGGATCGCATCGAGATGAACTCAGGTCAAGGTGGAACCGACACTCGCAGCGAAGGGGAGATGATTCTCCGCTCGCCGCGGATCCGCTTGAACTAATGGTGCTCGGAGGCTCACCATGATGAATGAAGACATCACCGTGCTCGACGGCGAGCTACGGGAGTTCGTCGAGCAGGACGACCTCTGCACACTCATCATGCATTGCTCTCCGGCGGATCTGGCCATCCCGGCCAAGCTCATGGAAGCTCTGGGGCGCCAAGGGGATGGCATCGTACTCCTCGGGATCGCGGCTTGCCCGACCGCGCAGGCCTGGATGAACGGTCTGATGACGTTGCTCGAGCAGCAGGTGATTGCGGCGAACGGGATCCGCAAGGAGGAGGGGTTGCCGCCCTGGCCACCGCTTCCCCTCGCTTGCATGGACCCGAGGAGCCCAGTGTCCGCCCGGTTGCGCAACGCGGCCGAATTCTGCGCTCGTGTGCTGCCGGAGGAAGAACGTGCGGTGTGGGTCTTGCTGCCCAATCTCTGTGAAGATCGGGCGGGCTACATCGCGGCCATCCGCGGGTTGTGCACCCGGGAGCCATGGCATGAACGCCATCGGTTCGTGATCTGGGACGATCGCACCGCGCCGCAGCTCGTCCCCGAGCTCGAGCAGTCCAAGAACGACGAAGTGGCCATCATCGAGTTCGACTTCTCCGCAGAAAGGCAGCTCGATCGACTCGTGAGGGTCGTCCAGGACACCAAGCGCCCAACTCCCATGCGGATGGATGCGCTGTTTCAGCTCGCTGCGGTGGACTTTTCGTACAAGCGGCACACGCAGGCGCTCGAGAAGTACGGCGCGCTGTTTCGGTACTACGAAGGCAAGGACGAGACCCGCCAGGCTCAGTGCTTGCTGGGGGCGGGCGATGTCGGGATGGAAGTCGGGCAGGCGCAACTGGCCCTCGACCGCTACCGCAGTGGCATCGCGCTCGCCGTCTCCGAGCAGGCCACCGCGGTGTTGCTTCCATTGCTCATGGGCGCCGGCAAGGCATGTCTCGCGCTCGCCTTGCACGCCGATGCCGAGGGATACTTCGAGTACGCCAACGGGGTCGCCGGGAAGCTGTTCAACGCGTACGCCAAAGCGGACGCCCTCGAGCTTCGCGGCGCAGCCCAAGAGGGGCAAAAGAAGGTCGCAGCAGCGGTCGAGAGTTGGGAGATCTGCCGCGAACTATGTGAGCGCTTCGCGTACGAGGCTCGGTGGAAATCGGCCCTCGAGCGGGAGCTCGCGGTCTTCAGCGCGGCGCACCTCGAACGTGACGCGCTTGCGGTCCGCGCAAGGATCGCTGGGGGCTTCGAACGCTCCGCCAAGGCCACGCAGGCCAGGGACGAAGCCAAGCGCAAGGAAGAAGAGGCCGCACAATGACCCTCTCTGCGGTCAATAAGGAGATCGGGCCTCGAAAGCCGTCCACGCCTCCCGGCGAGGCGCCCAAGCCGGCGCCGATCATCGCACCGACGGGCAATGCCAAGTTGGACGCCGTCGCAGACGTCCTCAACAACGCGGCCGCGCCCTTCCAGAGCGCCCCACCCCCCGAGCAAGGGACCTTGGGCGTCATCAGCCACGGCATGGGGGCAGTGCTCGGCGTGGTCGGGGCGCCATTCGAGATGCTCGACACGGGCTTCGCGATGGCCACCGCCGGCCTGGCCGCGATGATGCCGGGTCTCCCCGCGGCCACATTGACGGCGCCGCACCTCGGGATGCCGCATGGGCACGCACACCCACCGAGTTTGATTCCGCCCGCGCCCCCGGTGCCGCTCCCGAGCATCGGTGTGGTCGCTGCGGCGGGGTGTGTGTCCGTCCTCGTGGGCGGGCTTCCGGCCGCGCGCGCCGGCGACGTGGGTCCAGCCCCGACGTGCGGCAGTCTCGGCCCGATCTTCGAGGTGTACACGGGTTCCAGCAACACGTTCATTGGTGGCTCCCGTGCGGCGCGAATGACTGACATCACGCGGCATTGCAATCCCGCATCGGCCCTGGGTGCATTCGGAAAAGCGATGGGCGCCGTAGGTGTGATCGCGGGGGCTGTGGGTGCCGGGGCCCAAGCTGCGGCCGGAGCCGCGGCCGCAGCTGCGATGCAGGCGGCGCAAGCAGCCGCGGATGCCGTCGCCTTGGCGATGTCGGCCTTCCTTGGCAAGGACCCGGGCATCCCTCCGGCGATGGGTGCCCTCATGTTCGGCAACCCCACCGTGCTCATCGGCGGGTTCCCGTTGCCCGACCTTCTGGATGTCGCCGGGGGCCTCGTGTCCGCGGCGAAGAAGATCGGTGGCGCTGCGAAGAAGTTCGGCAAGAAGGCCGCCAAACTCCGAAGTCAGATCTGTTTGGACCCGAGCGAGCCGATCTCACTGACGAGCGGCGAGGTTTACAACGACTTCAAAGACGCAACGTTGGATCCCCACCTCGAATGGACATTTGAACGTCACTATCGCAGCGGTTGGGTCGATGAACTTGGGCCGATGGGTCGAGGCTTCCGCCACAGCTACGAGAAGCGAATGGAGCTGCGCCGTCGAACGGCGGTCTTCGTCGATCACAACGGCGTCGAGGTCGAATTCCCCCGGAAGAGCGACGGGGAGCCCTACGGAGGAATCGCCTTCGGATACGTGCTCCGTCAGCTCGACGAGCTCAACTTCTCGTTGCAAACGCCTGGCGAGGGCGGAGAGGAGTATCGATTCCGTCGTGCGCATCGGCGAGCAGAGCGGGCCCGCCTCGTCGAACTGCGACCCGGTCCGCGCGCGGGCAGACTGCCCTCGCCGATCTGGCTCGAGTATGACCACGTCGGAAAGCTTGCTCGACTATGGCGCGCCGCGCCTGCGGGAAAGCTCGAGGTTCGTTTGCACTACGACGCGAGCGGACGGCTCGTCGGTCTCGAACGACGAGCCGCGAACGAGCAGGGCGTCACGCTCGCTCGCTATGCGTATGACGACGCGCAGCACCTCGTAGGGGTCCGCAACGCCCTGGGCGCCCAGTACACCTATCGCTACGCCGATCATCGGATGGCACGCGCCCAAGATCCGCGCGGCTATGGGTTCTCGTGGACCTACGATCACTTGGGGAGGTGCATCTCGTGCAGGGGCGATGACGGGCTCTGGCAGGTGTCCATAGAGTACGAGGTGGGCAAGACAATCGTCACCGAGGGGGACGGCGGCGTGTGGGCCTACGTCTACAACCAAGACAAGATCATCACCCAAGTGATCGATCCTCTCGGGGGGGTGAAGCAGTACCGCCTGGACGAACACGGAACCATCTGCAAACAGATCGACGCCGCGGGGTTGGTGACGCGGTGGCTGTACGATCAGCACGGGCACCACTACGCCCGCTTGGACCCGTGGGGCGCCCTCGTTCCCCCGGAGAACCAAAGCCCCAACCCCGCGACCGGGCGCGAGCTCGCGATTCCGCGGATGCCGCGAGAGCTACAGCTCGGCACCCCTGGTCGGTTCGAGCCCAGGAGCATCCCGCTCCCCGATCTGGAGGTCGTCGCGCTCCCCGAGCGCTTGCGTCAGCACGCGCATGCCGTTCTCTGGGCGGCGACACGCCGACCGACCCCGCCGCTGAAAAGCTTCGATGCGGGGGGCAACGTCGTCTCGGCACGCGACGCTTGGGGAGGCGAGGAACGCACGTCGTACTCGGCACTCGGAGAGCCTCTCCAAATCACCGACGCCGATGGTCGAACCACGCAGAGGACGTATGCATCCTGGTCCCTCCTCGCCGCGTCGACGGATCCAAATGGCGCGTCCACGCGTTATGCCTATGACCATCGGGAGAAAATCGTCGCGATCACCGACCCGCGGGGACACACGGTCAGGTACGGGCGCGATGCGTGCGGCCGGATAGAGAGCATCTTCAACTCCGGAGAACTCGAAGAACGCTACGAGCGCGATCCTGCCGGTCGCGTCGTTGCGACCTACTCCGGGAATGGGGAATTGTTGGTCAACTATGTCTACGGAGAACATGGGCAATGCGTAAAGCGAACGCAAGCGAGCGGTGAAACGCACCGCTACGCGTACGATCATCGCGGCAACGTCTGTGAAGCCTCGAGTGACGAAGTCGGTGTGCAGTTGGCCTACGATTGGAAGCGGCGCGTCATCCTCGATCAAAGGGATGGCAAGGGGATCGTCAAGCGCCAACTCGGTTTCGACGGAAAAGTCGTTCGGATGTTCGCGCGATTCGAGACCCGATATACGGAGGACCACGGGTCCGTGGAGATCGTGACCTCCGATGGCTCCACCCATCGGGTGCGGCCATTTCCGGGGGGGATGTTCGAGCGAGTCCACGCCGACGGTCATCACGAGCTGAGCCACTTCGATGGCCAGGGGCGTTGTACCGGCCGCTACCTGTGGAATGCCAAGCGCGGAGACGAAGTGCAGTGGTACGCTCGCTACCACTACTCGCCCGCGGGAGAGCTCCTCAAGGCCGAGGACTCTGCACGTGGGACGACCTCGTTTGCCTACGACGCGGCGCATCGCCTCATGGGGCTGCGCAGGAGCGACGGGACCGCGGTGGAGTTCCGCTATGATCCGGCGGGGAACCTCCTGCGCAACGGCTTCTATCCGTGGCTGCGCGCTGACGCTCGAAATCAGCTCGTCGAAGGGCCAGGTGAAGCGTTCACGTACGACCGGCGATACCATCTGGAGAGCCATACACGCGAGAGTGTGACTGCGAGATACGTCTATGACGGCGTCGATCGTCTCATCCGAGTGACGTGGAGCGACGGCCGACCCGATTGGATTGCCGCCTACGACGGTCTTGGGCGACGTCTGTACAAAGAGCAGGGTGGAAAGCGTACGGATTTCTATTGGGATGGTCCCCGACTCGCAGCAGAACAGCGGCCCGACGGGACGCTTCGCTCGTACGTCTACCCCAATGAGGGCGCCCTGGTCCCCATCATGTTCCTGGACTACGACGGCGTCGATGCTGAGCCGTCGTCGGGTAAACGCTACACGGTTTTCTGCGACCAGGTTGGTCAGCCCGCGGTCATCTACGACGCACAAGGTGCGACCGTCTGGGCCGTGGCGCAATCCGATCCCTACGGCGCCCTCGACCTCGATTCACGCAGCCGGATCGACTACGCACTCCGCTTTCCGGGCCACTACTCCGATCCCGAGACTGGCCTCTATTGCAACCGTTTCCGGTACTACAGTCCAACGCTAGGCCGGTACCTCCAATCGGACCCCATGGGCCAAGCGGGCGGAATCCACGTCTACGCCTACCCCACGAATCCTCTCGTCGATGTGGATGTCTTTGGACTGATGCATTTAAAGAAGGATGCAGAAGGGGGCTCGGCCCCCGACGCCACCGGTCCGAAGCAAAAAGATGCCAGTGGCGATGCCGACGCGGATTCAGGGAAGCAGCGGCGCACGCTCAGCGACGAAGAGGCCGCCAAGATCAAAGCCGACCTCGACGCCAAGGCAAAGGTGATCATCGAGGAGATGGACGCCGCGTGGGCGCGAGGCGAGCGGACCGTGCCGGCGGACAGGCTCCCACCCGGAGTGACGGCCCCCGAGCCGCTCAAAACCAAGCCAGTCAATGACCCGAAGGACGGTCGGGGACCATGTTTGACGCTGACGCAGGACCTCGACACGGGCGAGGTGTTCGCCACACAGAATCAGCCGACGCGCCCAACGAACGAGCATCCACTCGTGACGCAGCGCACCGACGAACGCATCGCCAGCAATCAGGAAAATTTCAACTACAAGAACGAGGACTGGAAGAGCGAGGGAAGGACGCGATCTGGAAGGCCTGGAACGCACTCGGAAGTGCATGGCACCAACGCGGCGCTGAACGATCGCTCAGCCAGAAACGAAGCTGGGGACCACCCGCCCGGCAAACCCTACGACGAGAGTGACATGGACGGCCTCGTCGTCCACAATACCAGGACCGAAGAAGGCCCGAACAAGGGCGCGCCCATGCCGCGCTGCCACAACTGCGCCCCGATCACCGACGGCGCCCACGCAATCAATGACCCGTAAGGAGGCAGCGGATGCTGCGAGTGTCTGAACGTGAACTGCGATACGACGCCCAGGAGGGGATCTACTACCACGGTGGTCGCCCGTTCACGGGTATTGCCTACACGACGTATCCCAACGGATCTCCGATGGGCGAGACGCAGTACCACGACGGGGTATTCTCTGGCCTGTCGCGCGGGTGGTGGGAGTCTGGGCGTCCGGAGACGGAAACGAACTACGCGGAAGGTGCGCTCCATGGTCGGTCGCGGTCCTGGCATGCGAACGGCCAACTGGCGAAAGAGGAGCACGGCGAGTACGGGATCGTGATTCACAGCAAGGAGTGGGACGAAGCAGGGAAGCTCGTGGCCGAGTACGAGCTCGAGGAGTCCGACCCAGCCTACCAGTCCCTCCTGCGCAGTCGAAAGCAAGCCGAAGGGGGCGAGGGCCCGGCGGGTCCGTGAGCCCCGCTGCCGTTTCGAGATGCTCGACGAACTTCGACGAGACCCCCCGCCCGGAGCCTCCGCTGCATGGTTCGAGTCTCTCGCGGAGACCTTCCTCAACGGCAGCAGGCTCTGGATAGGCTCCGTTCCGCACAGGATCCGCGAAGTGGAGTTCTACTTCCACGCGCAAGGGCACCCCGATCCTTTCGTGCACTGTCATCCGCTCCAGCGTTCGTCGGGCGAGTGGTACTTGCATCGCAGCGGCTCTGGCTACCGCGCCGGCACCTTCAAGGGGATCGATCTCACCTTTGGTTCGTCCGGGTCGTACGGCGGGATGCTTCTGCGTTCGCTGGAGACGGAGGCGGGCAAGATTGTCAATGGCAGTGGCTTGTGCGTCGAACACATGCTGGCGCTCACCGGTCGCGAATCGGTCGCGCATTTGGACGCTTGCATCGGCGCGCGCTCGGCTTTCGAACAAGGTTGTCTCGTTCGGCTCGAACCAAAGAGCGACCCCTCGCGCGACCGGTGTGACAAGGTCTGGAGTAGCGCGAGGGTCGGTCTCACGCTCAAGCGGCTCGTCGCAGAGCCTCGCATGCCAGAGTTCATCATGCGGAGGTACCGGTTCTTGACCTCGCCTGCGGCGATCAAGAAAGGACGCCTTCAGCTGATCTTGGCCATGCTCGACGAAGGTCTCCGCGCCGAGGAGATCCACGCGCTCATCGCCAGCCCGCGCCATGCCATCGCAGCCGCTTCCCAGGCGCTCTCGGAGGGGAGGCGACTCGCGGGGCTGGAATCCTTCGAAGGAAAGCCATTGCGCGCCGCGGACTATTGCCGGCTCTACGGGGCACTCCAGGTGAAGCCGGGCTCCGGGTAGCGGTCGTTTCCGCTTCGAAGCGCGAGGGTCGTAGCCGCGGTATCGACGGGGCCGGAGGCACCCGTGCTTCCGGCATGATTCGTTCCCGGGACGTCTCCAGGCGATGACGCCCAAGCCCATTTGCAGGGTGACCGTGGTGGCATGACTCATGCTGAGGCAGGTCGCTGGTACGATCGCTTGACGACGGTCACTTCGAGCATTTTCGCCCTGTTGGCCGCTGCGGCGGCTCGCGGAGACGCTCCAACGTCTCCGGCCGTGTCCACGATCGAGCTCGCTCCGCCCTTTGCGTCCGTAGCACTGCCGCTCGAGCCTTCCGATCCGGCGGGACCACGCGCTGCCGAACCAGGAACCGGTGAGGCCCCCGAAAACGGAGCCCAAGACGCTGCCGCGGCGATCGACCGTTATGGGGCGGTCGAGACCATCGAAGTCGAGAACGTCGCGGGGACCTCCATCCCGACCTCCCTTCCGCGCGCGTACCCGCGCGGGCCGCAGAAGAGTCTCCTGAATCGCGTACTCGACCGCCGTGAGCGTCTCTCAGCACGCGGAGGTGGTCCGGTCCAAGTCAGCAAATGGGTGTTCACGTACGATGGCTTCCTGCGCGCGCCCTTCCGAGCGGGCGTGGGCGGGCGTCGGCCTCCCGCGGTCGCCGGGGAGGAACCTGTCGTGGGCGATCGCGCACCCGGACAGAGCCGGTACAGTCTTCACGACCCGATCGTCCCGGACGACCAATACCTGGGCTACGGGTACACGAAACACTCTCCGCGCGATTGGGCGGAGCTCTATCTCACGTACGGAAATGGCACGGTCGCCGGTACCGTCTCCATCCAAGGCTTCAACTTCAGCGATGCCGCGTGGAAGGAGGAGGACATCCAGTTCGGTATCGCGCAGGCCTACGTGACGCTCACGCCCAAGTTCAAACGGGATTGGGTCAAGCTGATGTGGCGCGTCGGCTCGTTCTACAACCTGTACGGCCTCTCGGGTCGCTACGATCAGGGCGAGATCGAGACGTACCTCTTCGGTCGTACGCACACGATGGGAGAGACCCTACTGGCAGAGTTTGCAGTGAACTCGGACTTCGCGGTGACCGTAGAGCACGGCGTCGGGACGACGCGTCCCGATCCCCAGTTCTACAACGCAGGGCAGTTCACGTTCATGCACCACGCGCACGTGGGCTTTCGGTACCAGAACAAGCTCACGTTCACGGTTCACTGGCTCAACACATTCACGCGCGAAGCCGACCGTCTCGTCGCCGAGACTCCCAACCCGTACCCGTTCCACGACGCGCGGGATGGCCAGATGCACGTCGTGGGACCCGAGCTACGCATCGACTGGGGTAGGCTCGGATTCATCTATGCAGGGTTCTCCTACATCAACATCGAGACAGGGATGGGTCTCTCCCGTGCTCACGAGGTCATCCATGCGCTCGGCGGTGGGCAGTTCCGCCATGGGATCAACTATATCTACCTCGCAGGGGCCGAGAGCGGCGAGGTCTTCTCGGTCATCGGCCAGCTCGAAAACAGCATCCAAAAGATCCGCCTGGGCTCCGCGTGGTATGGCCAGGGTCCCGATCTCGTCGGCAAGTTCTATTTCATGATCAACAAGGTCCGGACGGACATCGCGGACGAAGACATCGAGCGGCCCACGTCCGAGAATCCGTACATTCCGCTCGGGGGTGCGGATGGAGACCTCAAATACAAGATCGGCTTCGATCTGCTCGGGCGCCCGCTCGCGTGGTTTGGCATTGGGGCGCGCGTCACCCATGTGAGCCCCGACAGCGACTTCGAGGAGCAGCGCTTCACCGTGTTCTCGCCCAGGTTGCAGTTCCGGACCAACTTCCTCAGCCACGAGATCATCGAGTTGCAGTACTCGCGCTACTTCTACGCCGAGCGCACCTGTCCAGGCATGGAGGGCACCCCGACCGCCGAGATCGGCGAGCCGATACCCGCGATGCCGGCGGCCTGCGTCCAGCCACCGCGGAACCCGGTCGCCCCTACCGGATTCGGCTCGGGTCCAAACACCCAACCCGACAACATCCGGGGCCCGGTGGTGCTGCCTGGGCCCCACCCATTCGCCCCGGACGTCAATGTCATCATGCTCCTGCTGACGATGTGGTGGTAGACGAGCGGCGGCGGTTCCACGCGTGTGCACCGGACCGCGAGATGTTCGAGACACTGGGTACCGATTTCATCGTCTATTCCCTCGTCGCGTTCGGGGCCCAGTCGTGCGCGCTGGGCCCCACCCGTTGCCCCGAACCTCCGCATCATCATGATGCTCCTGCTGACGACGCTGTGGTAGGGCTTGCTGGACTCATGGCGCGGGGACGAGCGCGATCGTGTCTTCGATCGTCACCGGATGACAACCATCGTCCTCGACGACGTATGCCTCCGCGGTCGATTGATAGCCAACGGCCATGACCGTGACCTCGAAGGTGCCGACCTCTTCGCTCGCCAAGACGTATCTTCCACCTGGCAAGCTCTCTTCTGGGGTCTGTGGAGCTCCGCCATCGTGAACGAATGTGACGGTCCCTTCGACGGGTGCACCGCTCCCAGCATCCACCAGAGAAAGGACGATGGATTCCTGGACCGAAGAGTCGCATACGTTGCAGCCAGCGGAGAGCCCCCCGCCGCATGCGGCGAGCGCCGCAATACCCGAACTACGCAACCTCGTGTCCATGCCCAGGCTCGAAGATTGAAGAAGTCGCAAGAGTAAGGTCAGTCGTTTTTGCATGAAAGCGCGTCCTCCGGCAGCCTAGGGGCGGCCCACGGGAACGTCAAACACGACCTTCAGAACGCCGTTGCAGCCGGGCCTACCTTGGTGAGGCATCGCCGCTCGGTCCATGAGGTTCATGCGAAGAAGCGGCGCGTCTCCATCTCGATGAAGTCGAGTGAGCGCATGAGCGCGTGGTCATCATCCACCTCGAGGAGCGCGGCGTTGGCGCGTGAGCTCCAACGGCGCGAACTCTCGACCGGCACCACGTCGTCGCGCGTGCCATGCACGACGAGCACGGGACAACGCGGCCTCGGCTCTTCGAGGTGCTCGAGCGACTCGCGAAAGAACCCGAAGTGCACGGGGGTGAGCTTCCCCTCGGCGTCCGCGAACTCGCGTGTACCCTCGCGCTCCCATTGCGCGACCGCAGGATCGCCGAGCAACGCACTCCAGCGCTCCGCGAGCCGAAAACCGGGGCAGAGGAGCACGAGGCGATCGACGCGCGCCGGTCGCAGCTCGGCCCAGCGCGCTGCCAGCCAACCCCCCAGCGAGGAGCCGATGAAGCGCCACGGCTGGCTGCGATCACCGAACTCATCCATCCCGTCGAGGTGCTCGAGCATCGCGCGGTGGCTGAGCTTGGCGAAGCTCGGTTGGTTGAGATCGGGCAACCTGAGCTCGATGTTGGAGCTGGCGAAGCGCTCTTGGAGCGCGACACCTTTCTTCGAGTGCGCGCTCGAAGCGAAACCGTGGAGGTAGGCGTATCGATAGGCCGGGTTCACGAGGACCGAGATCCTACCCGTGACGCGTCTCCTCGGACACGAGGACTCCGCAGACGGACCGCGCCGTCACCCGACCGCGCGTCGGTCGGCCGATCGCAACCCGCGGAGCCGCTGCGCCACGCGACCGCGCAGCAGTGTGCCGCTGCGCATGGACTCCGCGACGGCGCGCTCCAGCACCTCTTCCGCGCGGGCAGACCGTCCCGCTCGCGCGGCGATCCACCCGGCGACCTCCATGACCTCCACGAGCTCTTGTTGCACGGAGGCCGCCGCGGTATCGCGAATGAGGGCATCCCACTCCGTATCCTCGGCCTTGGCGAGCGCCAGCTCGACCATGCGGAACAGGGACTGATCCGAGGGCACGAACTCGGTATCCACGGCTCCTTGGGCGCGCCGGTCGGCTTGGGCTTGGCGGATGATCTCGAGCTCCGCCGCGGCCTTGTCTTCCTCCCCGGCGAGCAGGTAGCTGCGCGCGAGGAGGAGGCGGTTGGTGACCATACTCTGCCCCACGCCGCCAAACAGCGCGAGGTTGAGCTCGATGGCCTGCTGCGCATGCGCCTTGGCGTCCTCGTAGCGGGCCACCATGTAGTTGACCTCGCCGAGGTTGAAGAGGGCGCGGACCTCGATGTTGGGGAAGCCGGCGCTCCGGGTGATCGCGATCGCCTGGCGCATGTCGGCCATGAGGGCTTCGACCTCGGCGCTGGCGAGCCAGACGACGCAACGATTGAGGTAGGTCGTCGCGAGGTGGAGCTGGTCGCCGTGGCTCTGGCAGAGGGCGAGGAGCTCGTCGAACATGGTGCGGCCCTTGGCTTCGTTACCTGTCAAGGCGGCAAGGGGGGCGGCGAGGACCATGGCGATGACCCAGGTCTCGTACGCGCCTTCACCCAAGTCGCGGGCGACTTCGGCGGCCTCGGCCAACATGTGGCTGGCCGTGGCGGCGTCGTCCATGCGAAAGAGGGAGCGACCGCGGCCGAGCAACAGGCGCGCGCGCGCAAGCGGATCCGTCGTTTCGTCGACGAGGGCTTCCGCTTGTTGGACCCGACGCGCGGAGGTGGGGTAGTCTTCGGCCCAGTCGAGTACGGTGGCCATGTCGAGCAGGATGTCGAACTCGGCGGAACGGTTGGAGAGCGCGCGGGCCAACTCCGCCGCTTGATCCAGACCGCGCAAGGCGTCTTCGTGTCGGCCCATGCGGAAGCGCATCAGCGCGAGGCCGTGCACCGCCTGCAATCGGCGCGGGTCCTCGGGGGGCAGGTAGACCAGGGCGCGCTGGAACGCCTCGTTGGCGACGAGGTAGTCGTGTCGGTCGACGGCACGGCGCGCGAGTGCGAGCTGGTGTTCGATCGCTCGCTCCCACTGCTCCGCTCCGGAAGCATGAAAGGCGAGCTGGGAGAGCCGTTCATCCTCTTTGAGGTGGGGGTCGGCCTCGACGGCCTGGTATGCGGCGCGATGGGCTGCTTTGCGAGTTTCGAGCTCGATGCCGGAATAGGCGTGCTCGCGCAGGGCCTCGTGGCGAAAGTCGAACCTGCGCTGTGCGTCTTCGACGAGGATCCCTGCCCGACGCAGGCGATGGACGCCGACGACGGGATCCAGCTCCGAGGGCACGGGCTCTCCGGCGGTCTCCAATCGGCGCACCATCTGGGTCAGCTGATCGATGCGAAACCCGGAACCGAGCACGGCGACGAGACCCGCGTGCGCACGCAGGGCCGCGGACAGCGTGTCGAGCTCACGGGAGAGCAACCATTGCACGAGCGGGACGTCGGATGCCGATTGCAAGGCGTCGGCGTCGACGATCCATCCGCGTCCCGTGTCGCGTTGACGGACGAATCCGTCGCGCGTGAGGGCGCGGATGAGTTCGACCATGACGAGCGGGACGCCGCGGGTCCGATCCACGAGCCTCTGGACGACCGCCTCGGACACGTTGGTCGCCTGATGCAGGAGGTGGCGGATGAGCCGCGAGGCGTCGTGCATGGGCAACGCGGGGAGATGCACGCGCTCGTGCATGCCCGCATGGGCGCCCCACGCTGCACGCGCCTTGTCGAACCCAGGCCGGGTGAGCACGCAGATCCAAAGGGGCGCACGCACCTCCGAACGCGTCGCGTACTCGAGTGCGTCGAGGACCGCGTCGTCGAGGAACTGCGCGTCGTCGATGATGACGCGCAGCGGTTGCGAGCGGGCGCAATGGATCAGGACCTCACCGAGGGCCTTGGCCAACATCGAGCGGATCGCACCGGGAGCCGCGCGCAAGCGGCGGATGTCTGGATCGTCCGCGGCGATCCAACCCATGGCGAGGCGTAGGCCGAGCAGCTCGTCATCGGGCAACACGGCGCCCAGCAGGTGCCGCAGGAGCGCCCGGAGGTCCTCGGGCGCTTCGCTAGGGAGGCGTACGATGGAGGTCAGGAGCTTGCGTGCGGTGGACTCGCGGCTTCCGTACGAGGGATCGGCCACGCGAAAGGCGATGAGCCGCGTGGCGGCAGACCGCACGCGCTCGACCAGGTCCTGTGCCAAGCGCGTCTTCCCGAAGCCACGGTCGCCGACCACGGTCGCGAGCCCCGGAACTCCGTCCGCGGTCTTGGCCGCTTGATGCTGCAGCCGGGCCACCTCGCGATTGCGCCCGAAGTGGGGCGTCTCGAACCGGGTGGTTTCCGTGACGTCGAGTCTCGCCTCGCTCGTACCGAGCTGCCAGATCTCGGCGTGCTGTGGGACCGGACGAGTCTCGAAGTTCGGGAGGTGCTCGATCGCCGCGGTCGTGGCAAACAGACCGCACGGGGCGTCGGCAGGGAGAAAGAAGCCGTCTCCGCGCCATGCCCGGCTGACGATCCGTTCGCTTCCGTCTGGCTTGCGGGTGACGGTGGCCTCGGCGACGTCCACGAGGACCCGTTCGGTCAAGCCGCGGCCAACCACGGTGTTGCCCGTGGCTAGCGCTGCGTACACGGGATTGTCGGTCGTCGCGTTCGTGCACGCGAGGATGTATTTCCCGGCCTTGGCGTGCACGAGCTGTCCCCCGGCTTCTTTGGCGAGACTGCTGAGGGTGACGGCGGAACCAGGGCTTTCGAACCGCAGGACGCCGACCATCTCTCGCTTGCCGCGGCTTTGGACCTGCTCGGTGGCGCCGCTCGTCCTCTTGGCGGGGCTGCGTGATACGGCGAAGGTACCCACCTCCTCGGTCGCCGCGAGCAACGTGGCGGCGAGCTCCTGAGCGGTCGCGGGGCGAGCCCTCGGATCCTTGGCGAGGCAGCGCATGAGCACCTCGTCGATCTCAGGAGGAACGCCCAAGGCGATCAGCGACGGCGGTCGCAGGCTGCGGTGGGCTTCGCGGATCTCCTCCGCGCTCCCCTCGAAGGGCAATCCGCCCGACAAGGCGGTGTAGAGCAACACGCCGGCGGCATAGATGTCGCTGCGCAAGTCGACGGTGACGCCAGGTCGGCATTGTTCGGGCGACATGTAGTGCGCGGTACCGACCACCACGTCGTCCTCCGAAGTGGGCTCCGACGATGGCGCGCGCGCCAGACCAAAGTCGATGAGGGTGATGGTCTCATCGGGCCGGACGAAGATGTTCTCGGGCTTGAGGTCGCAGTGCACGAGTTCGACGGCGTGCACTCGCTCGAGCGTGTGGAGGAACGCTTGGAACCGCCGCAGGCCCAGGTCCACGGGGAGCTCGGAGGCACCCGCGGGGAGGGGACCGGGCCATGGCACGCCGGGCACGACGTCCATCGCGAGCCAGTGGGTGCCGTCGTCGAGGATCCCCGCATCGATGAACCCGGGTGCACAACCCTCGCCGACTTTCGCGAGGGCCTCACGCTCGCGGGCGAGGGCCGCGACGGCGCCGCGGGTCTTGGGCGAGGCGCGCTTGAGCGCGATCTCGACTCCCTTGCGCGTTCGGGCCAACAGCACGCGGCCAAAGCCGCCTTCGCCAAGGATCCGCACGACCTCGAATCCAGGCGGCACCGCCTGTGGCGAAGGCGAGGGGGCGTCCGCAACGTCGCCGCCGTCGTCGTCCTTGCGCGGCTCGACCATCTGAGGACGCTGTAACGTCGTTGCGCGCGTCGGCCACTCCCATCTCGGGTCTCGCGGGGGGCCGTTTGCGGGACCGAGTTCGGACGCGGCGCCCCTCGACGCTCCGGAATGCCTACCTCGGCGGGCACTTGGGCAGCGTACGCGCTGTGGGCGCCTGGAGGCGTGTCTGCGAGACGGCCGCATGTTGGCTCGCGCGGTGGCATCGATCGCTCGCGAGGCAACGCGGGCGATGGCTTCGCGCCACCTCCGCGTTGCGCCGCGTCACATCACTGGACGCGGACGAGCTGGTACTTCATGTCCGCAGAGCCATCGTACCCCTTCTGGGAGATGTTGGTACCGCTGCCCGTCGACTGCGATCCGTCCATATCCATGCTCTTTCCACTCTTGCGATTGATGAGTTGGAACACCCCGTTGGTCGCGTCCATGGCCGACCACTGTTGATTGTGGTCATAGTGGCATTGGTACTGCTGGATGTTGGCGCCGTCATTGGTGCCCGCCGCTTTCACGTCGATGCACTTGCCGGTGGCCATGTTCTGCAGGACGAACCACCCGCCGCCTTGCGAGAGCGCACGGAAGCGATGCGAGTTGTTGTTGCTGCAGTTCGCGGCCTCGATGTTGGTCCCGTCGGCTGCGGAACCAGACTTCACGTTCACGCACAGCGAGGTCGCATGGCTCGGCTTCATCTCGTACACGCCGTTGCTCACGAAGTTTGCGGCCGCCGCGTTGGCGTCACGCACCCACACGCCAATGCTCTTGAAAGCCCGGGCCGAAGCGCTCGTGTTGTACTCCTTGCAGTTGCGCGGCGTTCCGTTGCCATCGAACTCACACCGAGCATGCGGCGCGCCGCCGTTGGTGCACATGTCCGTGAATCGGAAGCCACAGGATCCGTTGGTGCTACCGCACGTGCGCCCTTGCAGCTGCCCGTAGCTATCCCCTGCGGCCCCACGGCAGTAGTAGGCGACCGGTGGGCTCTGGAACAAGTTGCCGTAGAACGCACCTTCGTTGCGGACGAAGGTCCCGGAAGGATCCGGGGTCGAGCCCACCGAGCCATGTTCACCGCGCATGTAGATCGGCACGGTGAGGCCAGTGGAGTTCGAGCGCGCCAGCAAGCATGCGGACACCCACTCTTGGCAGGTGGTCCCACAGGCGCCGGACTTCCACTCGGGGGCGACGCCCACCAATCCATGGAAGGTACGCTGGCCGCCGCGGACGGGATCGTTCTTCACGATGCTGTCGCCCGCCGGTAGTGCGCACTCCACCATGTACTTGATGAGCTCTTGCCCTGCGGCGCTGGTCATGAATCCGGTGGTGTCGCTCAAGCCGTTGCCGAGCTGCAGGCCGTTGCCGAGCTGCAAGCCATTGCCGAGCTGCAGGCCGTTGCCGAGCTGCAGGCCGTTGCCGAGCTGCAAGCCATTGCCGAGCTGCAGGCCATTGCCGAGCTGCAGGCCGTTGGCGATGGCGACACCGCGGAACGACGACTCTTCGTCGAGCTCGTCTTCCCAGCCCTCTTCGTCCTCCGACCCAGCCTCGTCCTCCCAAACCTCGGACTCCGCCTCACATGCACTCGCAACGGCCAGAATCGCCGCGCACATCAATGTTTTCCGCACCGCATCCCTCCCCAAGGTGGCACGATGTTGCGCCCTCCGCGACATCCCCAACTCGGAACGGCATCGGCTGCATGGGGCGAACTTGTAGTCCCGCGGGTGCCGGTGAGACGCGTTCCGGGATCCACCGACCCGTTTCCGACCCAGGAGCGGCTGGGCAAGCTCGAGAACCTCAGGGTGATGCGGCGCTCGGAGCGTGCACGGCCCTAGACCTCGGAGGATGACCGATTCAAGGTGATGACCGCGCCCGATCCCACGGGCGTCGCAACCATACAGGTCGCGCGTGAGCCTACGTCATCGGGCGCCACGAGGATCGTTTCCCGGGCGTGGACCTGCAAAGCGTACCGACGCGCCGAGCGAGACGAACACCGACGAGGTGACGGGGGCAGGCGCATATGGGAACGGAGCGCGGATGGCCGTGAACAAACCCACGCGATCCGTCACCGCCACGCCGATCTCCACCAAGCCGCCGGTTCCGAACGTCCCCGCGTCCTCGCGATAGTCGCCCGCGATTTCGAGGGCGTCGTTTTCGAGGCGCCCACGCATCCAAGTGTGGACCCATCCGCCGTAGACGAGGAACGCGAGCATGAGTCGCCGACTGCGGAGCAGTCGCATGCGATGGCCGAGCACCACCAGCGCTTCGAACCGGTGCGCTGCGCCGCTCGCCGAAGCGGCACCCAAGTGCTGGTTCTGGAAGGCGTAGGGATCGGCGTGGTACGAGACCAGGACGCCGAGATCCATGGTCCCTGCGCCGTGACGCGTCTGCCAAACCCTCCATCCGTGGGTCACGTTCGCCTGCACACCGAGGCCGCTACGCAGCCCGACGTTGTTGTGCAAGGAATAGGAGGCCGCGACCCCGAGGTCGAGGCTGCGCGGAGGATCCGGAGGTACCGCGCTCGCCAGGAGCGAGACCCAAAGCAAACCCGGGGCCGCGATCATGGCGCAGCTCCAGAAAACAACGTGGTCAACCCGTCCGAGAACGACGGCGAGACGGTCCCCACGTGGTCCTCCTCGTAGCGCTCCAAATGGACGTCCGCGCCGCCGAGCTCCGACGTGGTGAATCGGCGCGCAAAGTCGTCGAAGTACACGAGCATCTCTGGGCCTTCCAAGGTGCCCACCGTCATGAGCAAGCGGACGTCCCGTTCGACGCGGCGCTCTGCGAAAAACGTGTAGATGGAGCCGCTGTCATAGAAGAGTGCGGGACTCGCGGCCGTGAACCCACCGACCCATGGCGCGATGGGGTCGTGCAGCGCGAGGGCGTACATGACGAACAGCCCGCCCAGCGAGTGACCAAACAAGGCGCGACGTTGAGGACCCGCGATCCCCGGGTAAGTCTGCTCCACCCAAGGGGTGAGCTCCTCGCGCAAGAACGCGTAGAAGAGGTCCGCGCCTCCCGTGGCGCCTTCGAGCGCGGCACCGTTGCGCTCGGGTGGACTGTAGTCCCGCAGGCGTCCGCCGTGCGGCCCCGGAGGATCGGGATAGCCGACACCCACGACGATGGTCGGCGCAATCTCGCCCTCCGCCTCGTACTCGGACGCGAACCCGGAGGTCACGTCGAACTCGTCGAGCAGGGGCAGCGACGCGTCGAGCTGGAACACCAGCGAATATGCGTCTACTCGCGTCGGATCATAGTCTGGAGGCAATCGTACGAAGATCTCGTAGTCGTCGCCGACGATCTCGGAGGGCAGTCGGTGGGTCTGTCGCGTCCCGCGGACCTCGGGGTGCTGCGGTGCAACGCAAGCGTTCGCGAGGAGCATGAGGGAGGCGACCCACACAGGGCAGCGCCGCATGCGACGAATGTCCCTCGGCGTGGGCGCCTGGTCCATCCCACGATGGTCATGGGTGATGCATGACCCCATGGAGGGCGAGATCGTACGCGGCGTACGAAACGTGGATCGCGAGCGCGAGGAGGATGAGGAGCCCCGTGCCGAACGCGTGGGTGCGATGCGGTTGCCGGCCGTGAATCAGGAAGTAGGTATGCGCCACGCGCGAGAGTGCGTATCCCGCGAAGTAGTAGGGCGCTCCGAGGGGCCATGCCCCGAGCGCCACGTACAGTCCACCGAGCACGAAGAAGTACGTCTGCCCTTCGCTGTCATTTCGCAGCACCTGCTGGGCCCGGGTGCAGAGGTCGGTGTCTCCCGCGACTTCGCCACGCCAGGTCTTTGCGTCCTCCGCGTAGCGAAAGCTCCGCGTGCGCATGCGCTCGCGCGCCTGGAGCGTGATCATGGTGAAGAACTTGGCGCAGAGAAGGACGCAGGACCCCGCGTAGAAGGACAGCGCAACGGCGTGCATGGCCGAAGTATGGCGAGTCGCGCTACGATGGCTTGAATGATTCGGGCGCCTCGTGAAGATCGAGAAGCGGTCACCTGCCAACTTCTGGCGGCGTCGGTGGCTTCGCTGTCGAGCTCGGGTCCAGCGGGAGTGGCTCGGGTGACTCGCAAAGGTGCGCTCCACTACAGTTGCGGCCAGAGGACCACCCACCACGCTCACTACGCCTGGAAGATCCACGTGGGGATCGATGCGCCCGTGTGGCTCACCAGTCCCGAGTGTTCGATCTCCACGCAGGATCGTGCGCGCGTCGTCGTGGCTCCCCCCGGCGTGGGCCACAGCACGGGGGCCGTCGGGTGGTCGTGCGCCGTTTTCGTGGCGCCAGGGAGTCATGCGACGGGTTGGAGGGCGACCTCCCACGCCTACGCGCTCGGGGGACTGCGCGCGCAGAAGATCGTCGATGCTGCGCGGCACTACGACCCCGATGACCGCGCCAGCACGCCGGCCTTCCTCGCCGAGCTCGCAAAGCTCGGCCTGAGCACGACCTCGGCTCCCGGTATCGACCGGCGGGTCGAACACGCCTTGGCCCTCGTCGCCGACGATCCCGATCGCCCCCTCCCGGAGCTCGCTCGACGGGTCGGGACCTCGCTCGATCGCTTGTCACGGCTCGTCACCCGCGATACGGGCATGCACCTGCGCAAGCACGTGCTGTGGACGCGCTTGCTGCGAGTGCTCTCGTCTTCGGGTGGCTATCCCAACGTCGCCGCTGCGGCGCTCGACGCAGGCTTCGCCGACCACGCCCACATGACGCGGACCTACCGGACGTTTCTGGGCCGTGTGCCGTCCGACTTCCAGGGACCTCCCGATCTCATCGCGCCCTGGTAGGCGCCGCGGCGGAGAATTTTTGCGAGTCTCGTGGGCATCGAACCGGGGTTGCGGGTCAGCTTTTTCGAGGAACCAAGACCATGTCTTCGAGAAAACCAAGCTACCGAATGTTCTTGCCGCTGCTCGCCGCTCTAGGCGCGTGTGAGGCTCAGGTCGAGCCGAACTACGAGGGGGAGCCGCTCGCCACCTTGCGCGGCCAGGTCCAGACCCAGGGCGTGTCGGTTGCGGCTGATGTCGGCGTCTTGTGGCTGCTCGCCACCGAGAACGCGGCGTGCGAAGGCCCCGAGCTCTTTTGTGCGTCGTCGGCGTGGGGGAGCGTGGGTGTAGAACAGACCGAATGCGCCCAAGCGTGCGTGGACCTCGAGGTGCGGTGTACGAGCGAGACCGCCCCGCCCTTGGAGGCGTGCCTCAATGCGTGCGGCGTCGAGCTCGACATTCAGTGGGCTTGGCGCACGTGCGGCGATGCGGGCATCGGGGACCGAGCTGCGGTCCAAGGGGAGTTCCCAGCGAGCTTCACCCTCGATCTCCTCGACCCTCCGCCTGCGGACGCGCTGATGGACGACGGCACGGGCGTGCTCGCTGCCCTCGCGTACATCGCCGCCGTCGACCCGAACGCTGAGGACATCTCGGTGGTGTTCGACGGCTCCGACGACATGGTTCCGCCGGGCAACGGTGACAACATCCTCGGGAGCGTCTCCGGTTACGGACTCCTCTACGCGCCTGCTCCGATTCCCGAAACCTCGGGGTGGGGGCAATACCTCGGGAGCGCCGCGCCGGCCGGGTTCCATCTGGTCATGGTCAAGGACCTCGGACCGGAATGCCTCAACGAAGAGTGCACATCGTTTTCGTCGACGAAGATCGTCCACTCGCTCGCGCCCGAAGGCCTCGACACCGAACTCGTGCTCCAGATGGGCGAGTTCGAGACCCTCCTCTGGCCGGGAATCTGAAGTCGAGCGCATGCGCGATCCGGGTCGCATCGGCGAGATCTATCGCACGCACGGCGCAGCTGTCCTGCGCCGTGCCCGGCGAATCCTCGGTCATGAGGCTGAGGCACAAGAGATCTTACAAGAGATCTTTGCCCGGCTCGTCGCCGACCCGGCGCCGCTTCTGCGCGCGCATTCTCCGATGGCTCTCCTCTACACCATCACGACCCGCAAGTGTGTCAATCGCCTGCGCGACGAAAGCAACCGCCGGCGACTCACGGACATCACGGCCCCCGCGACGCTAGGGACGGCCGCTCCCAACCCCGAGAGCGTACCGGTGCTCCGAAGCGTGCTCTCAGCGCTGCCAGAAGACCAGGCCACGGCCGCGATCTATCGCTATCTCGACGGAATGACCCATCAGGAGATCGCCGACCTCATGGAGTGCTCGCGCGGTCACGTCATCAACCTCCTTCGCCGCTGCCAGCAAACGCTGCAGCTCGAGCAGGATTCACCATGCTGACGGTCCACGAGCGTTCGTCCGACTGCCTCTCCGACCTCGCGCTCGATCGGCTGCGCGTGGGCGAGCTCCAAGGAGCGGCGCTGCAGCGCGTCCGTAGCCATCTGGAGACGTGCGTGCTCTGCCAAGCCAACGCCGCCGCGCTCGAGCGAGACGCCGCGACCTTTGCCGAGCTGGCACCTGCGTTTCCGGTTCCCACGAGCACGCAACGCACGTGGCGAACCACGGTGGTGACGGTCACCCTCGCCATTGCCGCCACGCTGGCGCTGCTCTGGCTGCGGCCGCCGTCGCCACTCGAAGCCGAAGACCCCACACTTCGCATCAAGGGCACCCATGGCATCGATGTGCACGTGCGCCGCGCTGACCAGGTGTTTCGCGCCGACGGCGATACCATCGTGTACCCCGGCGATCGCCTGCGGATCTCTACCACCACCCACGCACCGACCTGGTTTGCGCTCGTGGGCGTGGATGGTCGTGGCACCATCGATGTCTACCATCCCGCCGCAGCGGTGACCGAACCGCTGCCCGTGGGTGCAAAGCGTCCGCTCGAGATGGCTCTGGAGCTGGACGACGCACCGGGTCCAGAGACGCTGTTCGCGATCTTCTGCGACGTGGAGACCGACCTCGCCGCGCTCCGTGACGCCGTCGCTTTGGACCCCGATCGCCCAGCACTGCCAGCGGCGTGCACGTCCGATCGAATCGTCCTGGAGAAGCACCCTTGAGCCGGCTTTGGTTCTGGCTCCTGACGCTTTGCGTGCTGCTCGCGCCCGCGGACGCGTGGGCCAAGATCCGCCGCTACGCGGTCGTCGTGGGCAACGACCTCGGCGCAGGGCCCGAGCTCCCGTTGCGCTTCGCCCAAGCGGACGCCCGCAAGGTCGCGGAAGTGCTCGTCTCGCTCGGCGGGGTTCCGCGCGAGAACCTCGTCCTGCTCACCAACGCCGAAGCCGGCGAGGTGGAACGGGCCCTCATCGCGATCAACGATCGTCTTCGCGTCGAGCGCGGAGCGGGCGACGACACGATGCTCGTGGTCTACTACTCCGGCCACGCCGATGCCCAGACGCTGCACCTGGGGACGACTGAACTCGAACTCGACCGTCTGCGCAGGCTGGTCCGCGGGTCCTCGGCGGAGTTTCGCTTGCTCATCTTGGACGCCTGCAGATCCGGCGCGATCACGCGGGCCAAGGGCGCCAAGCGGGTGGCGCCGTTCGAGCTGCAGGTCGAAGAGCAGCTCGAAGGCGAAGGGGTGGTGTTCATGACCGCGAGCGCGGCTGATGAAGACGCTCAGGAGTCCGACGAGCTCCGCGGTTCGTTCTTCACCCACTACCTTCTCTCGGGTCTGCGTGGCGCGGCGGATTCGAACCGGGACGGGACCGTCTCTCTCGCCGAAGCGTACGACCACGCGTACTCCCACACGCTGCGAGCGACCAGCCGCTCCTTCCACGGCGCACAACATCCCTTCTTCGAGTTCGACCTGCGCGGCCAAGGCCACGTCACCCTCACGCGCCTGGAGTCACGCGGTGGAGGGGTGCTCGAGTTCCCCAAGAACCGCACCTACTTGGTCTTCGCGGACGACGAAGCCGGGCCCGTGATCGGTGAGGTGAGTGCGGCGGATCAGCGTCGACGCCTCGTGCTCCCAGCGGGCGGGTACTTCGTGCGAGGACGTGCACCCGACCATCTGCTCGAGGGACACGTGCGCGTCGCCAACGGCGAGACCGTGCGTCTCGACGACGATCGCATGGAACGAATCGACTATGCACGTCTCGTCCGCAAGGGCGCCCCCGCGCACCGAGTCACCCACGGACCCTTGGTCGCGTATCAGCTCCGTTCACCGCTCTGGGACGAGAGCTCGCTTTGCCACGGGCTTCGCGTGGGCTATCCCATCGATCTGAAGTGGCTGACCCTCGCGCCTCGCGTGGGGTTTTGCCGCGCGAAGTTCGATAGCCCCGACATCGAGACGCGCGCGGACGAGTACGACCTCGAGCTCCAGATCACGCATGTCTTCGATGTTCCCATCGTGAGCATCGGCGTGGGGGTCGGCGGTGGCGTGTCGTGGCTGCGACAAACCTTCGAGACCACCCGGAGCGCCCCGCCGCGCAACACAGTAGGAGGGCACGCCGACGCGCTGCTCGACCTTTGGTGGGATCTTCCGCAAGGCTTCTACGTTCTCACGCAAGGTGCCTTTGCGCTCTATGCCTTCGAGCAGCAACTCGAGCCCCGTGAACCGTCCGTCATTCGTGCGGTCCCGACCGGGCGCCTCGTTGCCGGCGTGGGCAAGCGGTTCTGAAGCGGCTACGGAGCCACGCGATCGCCTGAGTCATGGGTCGAGGGACGTCGCGCGGCTCCGTCGCCCGTTGCGTCACGCACATGGCGATCCCATGGGTGGTGAAGTTTGTTCGTACGGGACAGCCTCGGCGTCGCCCCTGCTGCGCCCCTGCTGCGGATATCTTGTCGAGATCGGGCCGAGTCAGGAAGCGCTAGCACGGCTCGTCCGTGCTAGCCTCAGGCGTGGCTTCGGTTCATGCCCCTCACATCGAGCTCCATCGCGGCAAGCGCGTCGAGCTCAACGAAGACCTCACGTTGCACACCGAGCCCACAGAAACTGGTGTGCGCCTCACGTTGTCTTCGGACGCGACGGGGGGAGCGGTCGAGTTCGTGGTCCAGTTCACCGAGTCTGGGCCCGTCGTCGGCGTTCGCGCTGCGAAAGTGCAGCTCGAGACGCAAGAGTGGACGACACAGTGCGATCGCTACTCGGTGCACGCCCGGGAGTCCATCACGATGACCTCGGATGGCACGATCGATCAGCGCTCGACGGACGCCACTCGCATGGAAGCGAGGAGCGTGACCATCGACACCACTCCGGGCGCGATTCGCTTGCGCGCCAATGACGACGTCCAGCTCCTCGGAGAGCAGGTGTTGCTCAACTGCGAGCGAAAACCCCCCATGCCGCGTTGGGTCCCGGAGTCCCGTGAGCAGATGGCTTCCCTTCCGGCAGCCACGACGAGTGGAGACCCGGACGTCATCGCCGAGATGCTGGGCAACGCGAAGTAGAAGATGCAGCTCGACAACGCGTCCCCATTCGTCGCCAACGTGCAAGTGGCCAATCCTGGAACGGAAGACCTATTCGCCGCGGCAATCATCAAATCGACGTTCGAAATCCACCCGGACGGGCGCCTCTCCGTGAGCGAGGATCCCCAGCCGCTGGTGCTCGATCAACTCGACACGCCGTATGGAATGTTTCATGGCGAGCTCTTCCTCAAGAAGCGTGGGATCGATGTCGCCGTGCTCGGGACCGTCCAACGCGCCCATCCCGTCGGCCACGCCGAGGTTCGCCTGAGGATAGGCGATCGCCGGCTCGCGCTCCGGGCAACGGGCGACCGTGCCTGGATCCCGAGTGTGCGTACCGGCGGTCTCGAGCCGAGTCGTCCGGTCCCGTTCAAGGAGATGCCGCTCGGATACCACCGCGTCTACGGCGGAACCTCGGAGTACAACGGCATGCAAGCACCGTTCGCCGACAACCCGATCGGGCGAGGCTACTACCTGGAGGAGGCTCAAGCCGAGGGCAAACTCCTTCCGAACATCGAGCCCGCCGCGGGCCCGTTCGTGCAGAAGTGGACGGATATGGGGAGGGTCGTGGGTTTTGGACCGTATCCCATGTTCTGGGCGCTACGAGGTGTCAAGAACGTAAAGGTTCACCCGAGCGAGCCGGTCATCGAGCAGGTGGGTGCAGGGATCTTCAATCACGCACATCCGGACCTGGTGTTCGAGCAGCTCGAGGAAGGGACCCCCATCACGGTCGAAGGGTTGCACGAAACGCCCATTCGGGTTCGGGTCCCTCGCGCCCCGGCGAGGGTCGAGGTGTGCATCGGGCCGCGTTCCGAGTCGCTCCCCGCACCCATCGACGGTGTGTTCCTCTGGGCGGACGCCCGCAAGTTGGTCGTGACGCAACGCGCTCGTTTTTCCTACGTCTATCGGCCTGAAGAGCTCCGCAAGGTGACCGTGCATAGGAGTCAGTCATGATTGGATTCCCCGCGCTCAATACGATCCAGCCAGTCATTGGCGTGGACATGCATCTGACGATTCCTCCGCCTCCACCCGCACCTCCACCGCACACGCCGCATGTGGTGGTTTGGGTGGTTGGGTTGAGCCAAAAGATCAACTTCCTCGGGATGGCCATCGGAACCTCCAAGGCATGCTCCCCCGAGAGCCTCGTCGCGCGGCCGGTGACGGCGGGGTGGGGATACGCATGCGGCCGCACGCACGACGCGGGACCGCACCCGGGCCACATTTGGGTGAATCTACTCCTGCCCCTCATCATGCTGGGTTCGTCCAACAAGCATGAGTTTGGTGCAGGGACGGTCCAGACGCCGCAAGGAGACATGGCGGTCGGGATGGCCTACGTGGTCGATCCAGGCCTCGATTGCTACGACCTTCCGTATCCTCCGCTCCCCACCGGTTTCGCGATCACGGCGCTCAACACGGTCTATGCGGGGATGGGCCTTGCGGACTTCGGGCGAGGCTTGATCCAGATGTTGGCGGACGCGGCGATCACCTACGCACTCAACCGAGCGTTCGCGGGGATCGGTGGAGCGCTCTCTCGGAGATTCTCAGCGTTGGCGTCCTCCCAGGGGAGCTTCTTCGCAAGCAACGCGCCGGGTTTCTTCGCGCGTCACGGTCGCTTGTTCATCGACTCCCTGCGCGCCTTCATCCCGGCCGCAGGCCGAGCGCTGCGGCATCCAATCTTCTGGTATGGCGTGGGTGAAGCGGGCGCCAAGTGGGTGGTCGGAAGCCCGATGGGCGCCTCGGTGGATAGCGTGCGGGATCCCGCGGCAGCCTCGGCAAACCCGATCAGCCCGTTTGGCTGGGCGACCTCGGGGGAACATACGAACTACAACAAGATGATCAACGATCTATGGAGATGAGTCCCAACGGACGTGTTTCGGCCGTCATGGCCGCGCAACACGAAGAGGGTGGTTGGATCTTTGGCGTGGTCGCCAAGCGGACGTACCTCGTCGTGAGCGGGCGCTGCGAGGTTCATCCTGAGCAGATCCCCCTCGTCGAGGAGGCCCAACTGTCCGAGGACGGAAGTGAACTCCTGCACGACTCCGACCTGGCACTCCGGCGCGAGCAGGCCGACGTCATCGTGCAGGGACACGCGTATCCGCCGTCCAAGCTGCGTGCGTTCCAAGCTGGGATTCACATCGGCAGTACCTTCAACCGACGGATCTCCGTGTTCGGGGATCGCCGACTCCAACGCCATGCTGCCGGGTCACTCTCGTTCTCGCTCCCGGAGCCTTGCGAGAAGATGCCGCTGTCCTGGAAACACGCGTATGGCGGCGTGGACCGTGTGCTGCTCGCCGAACTCGGCGATCCTCTCCTCGACCTGATCTCGACGCCCGAGGCACCCGCCGATCCTCGGTTGGGCCTGTTCGGTTATCCCCGCAACCCAGCAGGCCGCGGCTATCTCATCGAACCGTCACCCGCGGCCGTCGAGGCGTGCGAGCTCCCCAATCTCGAAGAGCCGGCCCAACTCCTGACCCCGGAGACGATCGTCCGTCAGGATTTCATGTTTTGGGGGCGAGGCCCGAGCGTCGCGGGCCTCGGTTGGCTCGGGTACGAGTACTTCCCTCGTAGCGTGCAGTTCGGGATGCCGCCTCCGCCCTACCATACGGAGTTGCTCAAGCCGCGAGACTTCTTGGAGGTCCAGCTCGGGTGCGTGAAACCGGCTTCACTCGCGTTCGACCGCCCACTCGTCGAGCGGATCGACCCTCGCTTCGTGCAAGGTTCTGCGGTCGGGATGCGCATGAACGAAGTCTCGCCGTCGGCCGAAGTCGTGTTGGAGAATCTCCACCCGAGCGTCCCTCGCTGGAGCTTCCGCCTCCCGAGCGAGGTTCCACGCGTCGCGGTCAAGTTGCCCGATGCCCCGGCGGCCAATCTCGTCCCGAAGATCCGCACGCTCGCCTTCGAACCCGATGTCGACCGCGTGACGATCGTTTGGAACGCCGAGATGCGGCTGCGTCTTCCCCTTGGACCCGAGCAGCTCGAGAAGACCCAACACGGAGTCCTCTGGTCGTGATCGATCCCACGCCGCTCGAGAAGGCGTTCGCGTTCACTGCGGAGCAGCTCGCGCTCAACCGCCAAGGCATCGTCGCGCCCGACCAGCTGCGGGACCAAGGCATCTTCGCCCTCCTGGTGCTCCCGATGCTCTCTTTGGGTCTGGGGCTCTGGGCATGGTTTGGAAAGGAGTTCCCCGATCGCTTCGGCCGCGAGATCGGCAAACTCGCGAGCCCGATCTTCCGGGTGTTCTTGGCCGCGGCGGCGTTAGTCCTCGCCATCCACGCGGGACGAGCCATCCACGCGTACTTGCGACCGGGTGTCGACATGGTCGAAGGGCTCGTCACGGCGGTCCGGAACAACCCGAAGGGCCCGGCATCCCTCGTGATCGAGGGCCTGAGCCTGAACTGCGGCGCCGCGTATCCAAAGGCGCGCGAGGTGATCGATTTCACCACGGTCTACCGCGCGTACTACCTGCGCGGGTCCGATCGGTTGCTGAGCATCGAGCCGAGCCCACGGTGACGGTGATAGGCCCTTGGCCGCCATGTCGCAACGCGCCCCCACTCGGTCGAGCTCTCGACCGGCAATGGATCGCTTCCGGTCGCGACACTCACTCCACGCGTTGGCGCTCGATCCGTACCACCGCATCATCTACGGCGGGCACTGGAACGAGGGCGTCCGCGCCCTCGCGGTGCCGGACTGATCGCGTCCCGAGGCCTGTCACCCCGCGTTCTCGGCACGCCAATAGAAGTAGAGAAGAACGGACATCACACCCGCGAGTGGGTGCCAGAGCAAGCCGTGAGGTTGGAAGGCGCTGTGTGGATCACACATCACGCGACCGGTCTGCGAGAGCGCCCAGAACAGCGTGGCGAGCCCTATTGCCACCACTGCGGAGACCCACAGCCCTATCGTCAGAGGGCGTCCTTGCATGAAGTTCCCGAGCTTGATGCACAAGGCGACCTCGAAGATGAGGTAGAGCACCACGAGGATGAGGATCAGGACGAGCGACGCATATTCGTGCTTCCAGAGCGCCGCGATGATGGTGACCAGGATCACGGTGAGTGCGTACCCAATGCCGAAGAACCAATCGTTCGGCCAAAGGCGATAGATCGAGTAGAAGATCAGGAAGACCGCGTAGACGAACATGGACATTTGATCGAACAAGCCGCCCCACTCCTTGAGGGACGCGTGGAACCACATGCTACCGAGGCCCAGGAACAGCACCGCGAAGATGTAAAGGTCAGGGATCCATGCATGCGCACGCATGGGGTTCTGCGTGCGGTTGGCTTTGCGATCCGCGAACACCACGGCCGCGACGATGAGTGACGTGAAGATGGAGTAGAGGTTGAACCACGTGTTGACGGGTTGGCGGACCCCACCTCTCCCAGAGGTCACATCGGAAGGGTTGAAGTCCTCGCAGAAGCACGTATTGGGTGAGGTGGTGGTGCAGGAGTTGGCATCCCCTGGCCATCCAGCGGCCATGAAGATGAGGAAGATGCCCAAGATCACAGCGATTCCGATGCCCCAGACGACGAAGCCACGCGTCAACATACGATCTACCTTTCGAGTGACACCGACACGAAACCGTAGATCGGCGGCCGATCTCGGGTCAAGGTGGTGGAGAACCGCTGTCGTAACGTTTAAGTGGGTGCTGACACCCGATGATCCGGGCTGAGCGTGTCGCTCGGCGTACGCGCTTGCCGTGCGCTATCGAAGAGGTCGCGAATCAGAGTTGTCACGCGCGCCGGGAGTTTTTTTGCGCCCTGGACAACTAGGCTTCGCTGAGACCACGGACCGCGCGGGCCGTTAGCGTGGCATGGGGATCACGAACGTGGACACCGAGTAGGCGGGTACGTCGGTGACGATGCGATAACCGTCGATCTCTGCCGGTGGGAGGCGAGCGAGATCTTCGGTGCGCGACGTTCGGTAGAGTTCCGCGGCGGCGCCGACGGATGGCAGCGCCGTCAGGTCGAAGGTGAAGCCCTTGGCCTCGCGGGTGTTGCCGTTCCTCACGACGAGGGCGAGCGAGTCTCCATCGGGGTGGATTGCGGCGACCATGTCCGGATGGTCCACGTCCACGAAGACCGAGCCGGGCCGGATGTAGCGGCTGAACCCGGCATGCATGTAGAAGCGCTTGATCGGGCTGTGTGTCTGCTGCTGGTCGTTGAGCGTGAAGCTCGCCCAGCTGCGGCTCGGATCGCCCGACTGCCAATCGAGCCACGCCTCGGCCTCGAGCTCGCGCAAGTCCTGGATGATCCGCTCGGCCATGAACAACGCGGCGTCGGTATCGTCGGTGATGTCCTGCCCGAGCGGGCCCGATTCCGACTGCCACAAGGGCTTGTCGAGCTCGTTCGCCAGGGCGCGGAGCTCCCTGCGACGACTGCCGGCATAGGAGTGGACGTTGATCTGTCCGACGACCGCGAGGGTGTCCTCGCCAAAGCCCCGGAGGTTGGCGAGCGCGTCGTCCATGCTGTTCTCGTCCGCGGCGCTGACAATGGTCTCGCTCAGGCCCTTCTCGGCCAGCTGTCGCGCGACCTCTTGAATGATGCGTTCTTGGCTCTGCGGATCGAAGTGGCACCCCTCTTGCGATCCATCGGCGCGCCACCACGTCGCGAATGGTTCGTTGAGCGGCTCCAGCGTGCGAAAGGTGACGCCGTAGGTATCGCGGTAGTGCAGGACGACCTCGGTGAGGTAGTGCGCGAAGTCACCATAGGCGTCTTCGTTGAGATTGTTCGAGCCGTCGCTACTGCCGGATGCACACCCGCTGCGGGTCATCCAGTAGGGTGGAGAGTTGGAGAACGCCTCCAAGATGAGATCCGACCCTTGCGCTGCGATGCTCAGCAGGATCGCGCGCTGGTTCGCATCGGCCTCCCACGTCCACGTGCCGTCGGCGAGTTGGAAGCCGGGCATCTCGCGATGCTCCCGCATGTGCTCGTGGGAGGGATTTTCGCCGCCTCCGATGTTGTAGCGGAAAATGTTGTAGCCGAGGCCATCGACCGGATCGACCACCGCGGCCACCACGGCGTCGCGTTGGGCCTCGTCCCACCCGCCCACGTGATGCGCCCACCAGCACAGGCTCGTGCCCCAGCCCTCGAAGGTTTGGTGGCGGATCGAGGGGTCGATCTTGACGAGGTCCGTTCCGGGTTCGGCGGTGACCACAGGGCGCGGCTCGGATTCGGTGGTGGCCTCTTCGGTCGAATCACCGGGGTCTTGCGTGGTCTCGGTGGACTCGGAGGTGCCCTCTGACCTCGTGCTGGATTGATCGCCCGTCGTCGATGGATCTGGGTTCGTGGCCTCGCCGCTCGAGCTCGCCTCGGATCCTACCTCCGATGCGGAAGATTCGCTGTCGTTCGACGAGGCACTGGCAGGAGCATGTGGACTCGTCGAGCTGTCACTCGCACTGGTTTCTGCCGCAGTGGCCGCGCCAGGATCGGCGCCCGGTTTGCAAGCTGCAACAAGCCAAAGCGCCGTCCATGCGACCCACGAGAGGCTACGCGTGGTCGCGGTGAGGGGCATGCCATGACCTACCACGGACACCGACCCATGGTGGGTCTCGCACGCTTCCAAACAAGTTCGACGCTGGGCCTTCTTGAAATCCGTGGGTGCCGGCATGCGAGATGGGCAGCACGAGCCGGGATGACCTCCCGACCGCGACTCGACGAGGGATCGATGGTGGGTCGGACCCGTGAATCCATCGAGGCCTGTTCACGGACGCAGACGGACGGTCGATGGCGTCCAGCGCGCCGTGGAAACGTCGATCTCCATCGCACGGACGCAATGCAAGCACCTGGAGATCACGATCGCGTCCGTCGCCCCGAGCACGCGATGCCCGTCGGGTGCATTCGCTACGCTCGCGCTGCCGTAGGGCGGGGCGATGGACAGCGACCGGCTGTCCATCATGCCTATTGGGGAAGCACACCGTGCGGCGCCGCAAGCTCACGTAGTACGGGATAGAACTGGACGAACGTGTTGTCGACCCAGGCATGACTGTCGTGACAGGTCCAGCAGAATTCCTTGGGCACCGGCTCAGTCGTAGGAACGAAACCGTCCGCAATGGTTCCGAAGCGGAAGTAGGCCCACGTGTCTGCGTACCGCGTCGAATCCTTGACCGATGCTTCAACGGCGTAGAGATCAGTCTGATATTCCCCGGCTGTCAGCAATGCATTTTCACCGCTGACGCCACGAATCTCGAGCACGAACATTGTGCCATCAGGCCACGTCCCCGTTGAAGCGAAAGTCTCGTAGGAAGAGCGGTTGACGAACGTGTTGTCGAACACGACCGGAGCCTCTTCCGGGGTCTCGGCGTAGCTCATCCCTTTCCCTGTGCTGACGTAGACCCACTTCCGATAGTCTGCGGGGTACATCAAGCTTCCCAACGCGTCATACTGCGGCCCTTCCGGACCTGCAGTGACATGACCATCGTCGGTCTCCGACTCGCCATCGGACGAGGCTTCATCGCAGGCGACAAGCAAAAACAACGCGGTGATGGCTCGGCATCTCAGTGTACTCATGCTGACTCTCTCCACCAGAATCGCTCGGACGTTCCGGCCAGACTCTAGCTGGTACGCTCCAAGGCATCCACGGGTAACCACGTCAGTTTCTTGTTCAGTTGCGACAGCACTCGCGATCCAGTCGTGGCAAGGGACCGATCGAAAGAACACCGCGAAGCATAGACACCCCATTTTCCGGGAAGGAGAACACCCTTCCGATGGAATTCATATAAAGGAGGCGCGCATTGGTATGTGCGCCATTGATTTGGTCAATTGCGACAAGCGCAATTTCTGAACCTCGATCAACTCTTGGAAGCGTCGGACAAAGCGTTTTCTGGTTGCCGCGTCCCACCTTCGCACTATACTCGCGCCTGGCACCTCATCATGACTGAAACACCTGTGAGCAGTGTCCCTCATGTCAACCAACACGAAACACCAAGAAGCTCAGTAAGTTATGTGTCTCGCGCGTTGATGACAATCGTTCTGCGTCAACAGCGACGAACGGATGACTCGAGGTGCACGGGTGAGGTCTGTCCCCGCTGTCTCGAGGCGCAATCCCCGTACGCGGAGAGCTTTGTCAAGCGCGGTGAGCCCATACAGATGGTGATTCCTGCGTTTCCTGCGAAGTCTCCAAATCCGCAGAAAGTTCTCAGCCATCTTCCGGATCAGGCCGAGTTCCAAGCCTTGCAGCTCCTTCAATCGATGTGCGACGAGGCCCGGGAGCACTATCGGCCCGGATTCGACCTCGTCATCTGTTCTGACGGTCGCGTCTTCGGTGAATCGATTGGAGTTTCAGACAAGGACATCACAGCCTATAAAACGACGCTTGCAGAGATGCTGCGTAGTACCCCGTCCATTCGGACGTACAATTTGGACGACCGGTGGCCTGGCGAGTCCTACACCAGGATGCGAGAGAAGCTCTGTCGTCGATACGCAAAATCCCTAGTCGAGATCCGCAAGAACGTCAAAGAGGACGATGACGCGAATCGTCTGTACAAGGGCCTCGTGAGGTTCTTGTTCGAAGACACCAAAGGCGTCTCGAACATCTCGAACACCGCATTGCAGGCGTTGGCGCGTGAGAACGCCTACCAGGTGCTTCTGCGCAGCCAGGCTTGGGGAGCCCTCGTGTCCGATGTCTTTCCCAAGGCGATCCGCTTGTCGATACATCCTCAACCTTGTAGCCGTAGGAAGCTCGGCGTGCGCCTCGGAAAAACCAACGACACGTGGCTCACCCCGTGGCACTCGGTCGCGGTCGAGAGCGGCGGAGAGTTCGAGCTCATGAAACGTAGAGAAGCCGAGGCGCTGGGGGCCAAGGTGATCTACGAGGACGGAAGGCCAAGCTACTTTCGTCTGGATCCGATTTGCGTGTAGCTGATGGTGGGAAACGCACTGCAAGGAAAAACAATGCGCGCTGATTCGATAGCATCTGAGTTGTCATTCATCACTCGTGCAATTGACCCGTTCGGACTCGAGTTGAGGCCGTCGGGGGCGCTTCGCAGCATCGCCGACGTTGCAAGCGGGCTTCGGGAGCTCACCGACGAGTATGGGCTCGTCCTGATGCGAGGATTCTCGCCGATGTCTTCCGCCGAGGAGTTTGCTTCCGCGTTTGACTCGTGGGGGACCTATATGGAATGGCCGTTCGGCACAGTCCTCGAACTCAAACAAGATGACCGTGCCACCGACGTCGTCTTTGACACGGCATGCATCCCGCTCCACTGGGATGCAATGTTCAGTCCCATGTCACCGCGCTACGTTCTGTTCCACTGCATCAACCCACCAGGACCTGAGGATGGGGGCAGGACGGAGTTCTGCCACACTGCGAAGGTACTCGAGCACGCGACGCAGGAGGAGCGTGACGCCTGGTCGAGCGTGGTTGCCAAGTACAGCGTCGAGCGGCACGCGCACTACGGAGGCTCCGTAACTTCTCCCCTTGTCGCCAAACATCCTCATCGAGGAAACGAGGTGCTTCGGCTCAGCGAACCCACCCCCGAAGGTGCGAAACTCATCAACCCTGTCGTCACTGAGATCCTGGGCGAGAGTGTGGAGCGCGATTCTGCGAGGTTTCGTTCCGCAACGGTCGCGATTCGGCGGCCGAACGCGCTCTACAAACACGAATGGCAGGCCGGCGACGTCGTGTTGACAGACAACTACACGCTGCTTCACGGAAGAGAACCATTCCATCGGCGTTGCCAGCGATATCTCAGGCGTATTCAGGTCCATGACCGACCGCCCCGCAAGAATCCCGGGTGGGAAGGTGAAGTCGCGAACGACATGTAGCGCCACGCCAGCAGGACCATGCAACAGTCGACGAAAAGTAGTGAGATCATCATTCTCGGTGCAGGCCTCGCGGGACTGGGGGCTGCGCTCAACCTTCCTGGCGCCCCAGTCATCGAATCAGAGTCGACGGTTGGAGGCCACGCTCGCTCAAAGCGGAAGCAAGGGTTTACCTTCGATGAAGGAATCCATGTCTACTTCGGGCGAGACGCCTATGTTGCGGAGACCCTTCGCGGGCTTCCTCAGCTGGCGCTCGAGGACCATCATCGCGATGCCTGGATCTTCCACCACGGACTTCATACACGCTATCCGTTCCAGGCAAACACGTTTGGGTTGCCGCTCGATGTGGTAAAGCGGTGTGTGCTTGGATTCGTCGAGAACAGGTTCCCGCCGGAAGCCGTAGGCTCGTACAAGGACTGGCTCCTGTGCCAGTACGGTGAGGGAATCTGCGAGGAGTTCATGTTCCCCTACAGCAAGAAGTTCTGGGGCGTCGATCCGGAACATCTAACGACCGAGTGGGTCGACGTACGGCATCCGCGGCCTTCCCTCGAAGAAATCATCGTCGGAGCGGTCTCGGATCAGACTGCCTCTTTTGGACCTAACTCGACGTTCTCCTATCCAAGGCAGGGCGGCTTTGGATCGATCGGTGAATCGTTGGCGGACGCGGTCGGGCGAGACCGGATTGAGCTCGGCAGGCGAGTCACGAAGATTGACCCGAACGAGAGAGTTGTCTATCTCAATGGCGGAGAATCTCGCCGATCGTATCGGTGGATGATTTCGACGCTGCCGCTGCCGGTGGTGGTCGGACTGTTGCCAGAGGTGCCAGATTCCGTAGCCGATGCTGTGGCCCGGTTGCGTACGAACTCGATCATGGTCGTCAACCTGGGCGTCGCCCGAGAGGACGTCAGCCCGAAACACTGGATCTACTATCCTGAGACGGACGTCTCCTTTTTTCGAGTTTGCTTTCCAGGAAACTTTGGGGAGGGACTGGCGCCACCCGGAGTTACCCCGATCTCCTGCGAGGTGTCCTACGCAGCGGAAAACGGCTGTGATCCGGGAGCCATGACCGAAAGGGTCATTCAAGACCTGAAACGGGTTGGGGTGCTGAGGTCAACGGACGAGGTCGTGTTCCAAGACACCATCGACATCAGACGCGCCTATGTGATCTTTGACGAGGAACGATCTCGAGCGGTTCGGACGATCCATGAATTTCTTCGGCATCACAGAATTGAACCTGCTGGACGATACGGGGAGTGGGATTACTTCTGGAGTCATGAAGCAGTCCTGAGTGGACGGCGAGCCGCGCTAGCTGTTCGTTCAATCCTTCAAGCAAATCAGTAGTCAACATCAGGGCCAAAAGTACATGCGGAGCAAAAAACGCTTTCTCTTCACGACGCAACCGGCGTCGCACATGCAAGCCATGCTACCCGTTGCGCGTGAGCTTCAGTCTCGCGGCCATGACGTAGCTTTTGCGAGTGCGAAGTCGTTCCGCGGTAGAGTGGAGGAGGCAGGCTTCGAGTTTCTTTCCGCTGGGTTCGACTGGCTCGAGTCCCGGGTCGCCGATAGTTTTCCCGAGGTCGCAGAGGTCGGCCTTGACCGTGTCAACCTGTTCTTCATGCGTAAGCTGTTTGCAGACAAGTTGGCCTACCCGATGATTGATGACTTGCTCGGAATCGGAGCACGTTGGCAACCCGACGTCATCGTCCGTCAACAGTGGGAGTTCGGCGGTTGCGTCGCGGCAGAAAAGCTGCAGATTCCCCACGCCTTGATGAGCTGTGGCCAGAACTTCCGGATCTGGGAGCATATGGTCGCGGACCGGTTGGAAGACCTCCGCGCCCACTATGGACTCGACCCTGATCCCAAGCTCGAGATGTTGTACCGGTATCTCTATCTGGACTACCTCCCCCCGTCCTTCCAGTTCCCGAGCCTCGACATCCAGCGTACACTGCAGCTATGCCGCGGCGACGTCGCTGACGCCGTGCCGCGTGGACAAGCGTCGGAGTGGCTCGCGACGTTCGACGAGCGTCCGTTAGTCTATGTAACTGCCGGCACCACATTCAATGAGTTGCCTGGCTACTTCGACACGATCCTCGAGGCGCTTGCTTCCGAGAACTTGAACGTCATCGTAACGACCGGGCGGCCCTCGGTGGCGGAGGCGCTGAAGAACAGGGTCAGCAGAAACGTCCGTGTGGAGGCATTCGTCCCACAGGACCACATCCTTCATCGTGCGTCGCTGATGATCTCCCACGGCGGCCTGAATACGCTGCTCGGTGCGTTTCACCGCGGCGTGCCCGTCCTGACGATTCCTGTTGCGGCCGACATGGGCCAGAACGGACTTCGAGCCGAACAGCTCGGGTGTGGGCTCTGTATTCCATATCACAGCTCGGTAGCGACCTATCCGCGCTGCGAACCCCTGCTGGACGCCAGGCGATTCACCGTTGACAACGTCCGGGCTGCGGTCCGGCAAATTCTGGGAGAGAGCGCGTTTCGCGACGCTGCGATGCAACTTCGGCACGAGCTTCGGCGAATGCCAGGACCCGAGCACGGTGCTGACTTGCTCGAACGGCTGGCGAACGAGCGGAGGCCGATTCTATCTGAGAGCGAGAACGGGGACCGAAGCACGTTCGCTCCAAGCGGGCGAGTGGACTCGCAAATGACGGGCTCACCCGAGTTGGCCATCTTTGGCGGTACCGGCTTCATTGGTAAACGCTTCTGCGAACTCTCCCGGCACGCCGTCGAGATCGTGCCTCGGGAGCAGCGCAAGGCTCGCGCTCGGGACGTTCTCTATCTCATCAGTACGACAGACAACTACGGCGTATTTGACGACGTGAAGCGAGATGTAGATGTGAACCTCACGGTCCTGCTAGAGGTGCTCGATGCACTCAAGGGCGGGGATCACCGGATTACATTCGTGTCGTCGTGGTTCGTGTATGGAAACACAGAGCTGCCCGCGCGAGAGGACAGCCCCTGTGCCCCAAGGGGGTTCTACTCGATCACGAAACATACCGCCGAGCGCTTGCTGATTTCCTTCTGTGAAACGTTCAAGATTCCGTATAGAATCGTGCGGCTCTGCAACGTCTACGGCCCAAGCGACGGGGGAGTCTCGAAGCGAAAGAACGCACTTCAGTTCTTGATCGGCGAGCTTCGCGAGAATCGCGACATTTCGTTGTACCACGGCGGTGACTTTCTAAGAGACTACATGCACGTGGATGACGTGGTGTCGGCTCTCGACTGCTGCCTCGAAAACGCACCGTGGGGCACGATCACAAACATTGGATCTGGAGATCGCGTTCGATTCCGCGACCTGATCGAGCACGCTTCGAGGTTGCTGGGTTCGAGCGCGCAAATTAGCTCAATGGAACCTCCGGAATTCCACCGCCTGGTTCAGGTCCGAGATTTTGCGATGGATACCTCGCGGCTTCGGTCCTTCGGGTTTCTCCCGAAAATAACAATTCAAGAAGGGATAGCGCAGCTGTGTCGACGCTAACTGGCCAAATAGAGGCGTTTCTCGCGGGACTCGGCGACGAGGAACTTTTTCCGTACATCTACAACCGGACCGGGAAGGCCTTCCAGGTTGACAAGGACTGGGTCTACTACTCTGGTCCTCCATGGGACGAAAGAGAGGTGGTCGCGGCAATTGAAACGCTGCTCGCGGGCCGCTGGTTGCCTTCCGGGCCTAAGGTTGCGCAGTTTGAGACGCAGTTTTCACGGAAGTTCAACTTCAACGCTTCGTTGATGGTGAACTCCGGGAGCTCTGCAAACTTGGTCATGATCGCTGCGTTGAAGAAGCACTGCGGCTGGTCCAACGGAGACGAAGTCATCGTGTCGGCCGTCGGTTTTCCGACGACGACGGCTCCAATCGTGCAGAACAACCTTCGTCCGAGGTTTGTCGACATCACGATGGACGATCTGAACTTCGACCTGCTCAAGGTTGAAGCGGCGATGAACTCGAAGACTCGGGCGGTTCTCCTTTCACCGGTGCTGGGCAACCCGCCGAACATGGACCAGCTGACGGAGATGTGCCGCGCCAACGGCGTCCAGCTGGTTCTGGATGGGTGTGATAGCCTCGGGACGAGATGGCGCGGTCGCCATTTGTCAGAGTACGCGGCCGCAACGTCTTGCTCGTTCTACCCGGCGCACCATATCTCCACGGGTGAAGGAGGGATGGTCTCCTCCGATGATGAGGAGCTGGTCAAGCTCGCGAGGAGCATCGCCTGGTGGGGTCGTGACTGCTACTGTGTCGGACCCGCAAACTTGCTCAAGAACGGCTCCTGCAAAAAGCGCTTCTCGAAGTGGTGTGAAGACCTGGGTGTCATCGACCACAAGTACTTCTTTACCAACATGGGCTACAATCTGAAGCCTCTGGATCTCCAGGGGGCCATCGGTAGCGAGCAGCTCAAAAAGTTCGACGACCTACACAGCGGGAGGCGCCGCGCAAAGAGACGCATACATGAGCTGTTCGAGATGCATACATCATCCGTCCGCGTGATTGATGAACCTCAGCATAGCGAAACGGGATGGTTTGGTGTACCTCTCGTTTGCGAGAACGCTCGAGTCAAGGCGGAGCTCGTTCAGCATCTGGAAGGGAACAGAATTCAGACTCGCAACTATTTTGCTGGGAACATTCTTCAACACCCCGGCTATCGCGATTTGGACGACAGTCGCCTCTATCCGCTTGCGAATCGAGTTCTCGACGAAGTCCTGTTCGTGGGCTGTCATCCGTCGTACGGTGAGGACGTGTTTGAGTACATCGAGGGTGTCGTGAAGCGGTTCAATGCGCCGCGGTCGAAGGTGGTTCTTCCCCTGTGGGACGCAACGATTGAACCGGGCAGTGCGATGCAGCAGAAACTCGAAGTGGAGCAAATATGAGGAACACAGCGCTCGTTCTCATCGATTTTCAGAACGACTACTTTCCTGGCGGTGCAGTAGAGCTGCACGAACCGGAACAGGCAGCGGACAACGCCCGGCTGCTACTTGCGGCCTGTCGCGACCGTGGGGTGGCGTGCATTCACGTCCAGCACGAAATGCCGCCAGAGCGCGGCGTCCCGTTCTTGTTGCCGGGAACGGAGGGGCAGAAGATCTTCTCGGCGGTTGCTCCCCGGCAGAGGGAAGACGTGCTCATCAAACACTACCCAAATGCATTTTCTGACACGAATCTCTTGGACGTGCTGAACAAAAGTCAGATCGACCATCTCATGATATGCGGAATGATGACGCATATGTGCGTCAGTACGACCGCAAGAGCAGCACTCGAGCTCGGGATGGACGTCACGATCGTTGCCGATGCGACCGCGACGAGGGCTCTCGAGTTGTTCGGCGAGGAGGTCCCGGCGCGAGATGTTCAACGCTGCGCGCTGGCCGAGCTCAATGGAATTGTAGCTACGGTTCGAACGACAGAGGCTTGCCTCAAGCTATTGGAAGATTTGCCCGGAATGCGATGAGCCTTTCTTTGCTGCGCGGTAGGTGGTTTCGCACGTGGATGGAGTTGCTCGATGCATGATATCAAGGGCGTCATTTTTGACCTCGATGGAACGCTGGTGGATACGCTTAGTAGCATTGGGAACGCCGTCAACGAGGTTCTTTCCCAGATGGGGCTTCGAACGTTCGAACTCGAGAGTTTCAGACCGCTCATCGGAGGCGGTCCGGAAGCGATGTTCGAGGTCTTGCTTGAGCACCTCCCGTCCGAAGGTCGTCCAACGATTTCACGATGCATGCAAGAGATGGAGCGCTTCGACTGCAACTATTGGATCACTGCCGCAGAAGTTTTCGATGGTGTCGACGCCATGCTCGACGTCGTAGCAGAGATGCACATGCCCGCGGCCGTCGTAACGAACAAGCGGCACCATGTAGCTGTTCCGATGGTTTCAGCGAAGTTCGGTGTCGATCGATTCACCGGGGTTTTCGGCGCCGGATCCGGAATGCCCATGAAACCCGACCCGGCTGTGGCCGAGGTGGCCCTCCGCGCGATGATGGTGTCGGCCCCCGAACACGTGGCTTTTTTGGGGGACACAGAAATAGATATGGAAACCGCTCGGCGGGCGTGTTGCATACCAATTGGGGTCGAGTGGGGCTTTCGAAGCAGAGCTCAGTTGACTGAGGCGGGCGCGTTGACGGTCCTCCGCCATCCGTTGGAGCTCATCGACGTCATTGGGGGTGGTCGGTCACAGACCGGCGAAACTCAGCGGGTGACAGGCCAACGTGGCGTTGAAAGAGTCGGGTAAACGAAGGCTGATCCTGATAGCCGACGGCGCGCGCAATGTATCCGATGGGCTCGCGCGTCGTGCGAAGGAACTCTCGTGCCTTCCGCACGCGTACGTTCTGCAAGAACGCGGACGGCGTTAGTCCTGTTGCCGCCATGAAACGACGTTGAAAGGTTCGGATACCCAGATGTGCATGAGCCGCCAGGTCCGAGACTTGGATATCGTCGGCGTAGTGGTCCTCGAGCCAGCGGATCGTGCGAAGGATCTGGTCGTCCTTGGGGGGAAAGATGTAGCGCATAGCATCGGTTGAGATGCAGTAGTGCTGGGCGAGCGCGTACACGGTTTGTTCTCGGCCCAGAGCAACGATCACACGCAGCGCGAGTTCGAGCCAGTTCATGGTACCTCCCGCGGTGAAGATTCCTCGATCTGCGAGTAGCGGCTCGTCGACGAGAACTTCTGCACTAGGACATCGGCGGCGGAGCTCGTCGGCGAGGGCGGGGTGGGTGGTGACCCGATGGTGGTCGAGGATCCCCGCTTCGGCGAGGAGGAACACGCCAACGCAGGATGCTGCGATGGGTATCTTACGCTTCTTGCCGGCCCTCAGAAACTCTATGTGTGAACACGATGCCATACTTTCAGTCGTGTACTCTCTTGCAGGTGGCACGATGATGGCGTCAGCGGCTTCACGTGTGGGGTCTGGCGTTCCATCGGATACGTGAACGGAGAAATGAGGAGCGTGTCTGTCGTCCCGTTCTCGTTCTGCGATGTTGGCTCTTTCAAACGTCTCTTGGAGCCCTACGAGGCAAGAGGTCATTGCCTTGTCATATGACAGTAGCGTGACGCGAAGAGGGAGCACCAGGGTGGACATAGGCACCCGACGTTAGCACTAGCAGTTTGGAGCCGCAAGAGCGAGACGGCACGCCGACGACCTCTCGGTCTTCGTGAGTCCGTTTCACGACCAACCGTCGATGAGGGATCTTCGCACGGGCTTCGTGCTTGGACTGGGCTACACAGAACGCTCATCCCGTGGAGCAAGTCCCGATGGCTGCGACGTTCGGCGATCAGAGCACTTCATATGGACTTTCCCTTGGCCCATGCAGCTGTCCCAAGGATCTACCCCCTGTTCGGTCAGATGTGGGCTTCCCATAAGTGGGAGTTTCTCGGTCAAATGACGTAGCCAGGCGTCGTGGCGGTAGTCGTGGATCCTGCGTGAGCGGCGTGGTGGGCGTAGCCAGCGCTTCATCAGGGCGGGGGAGACGAAGTACGTCATTCTTCGAGGAAATGAGGTGTCTTGGAATGAACAATGTGACGCCGTCGTCAGTCGGCTTCCATCGGCATGGTGATGAGAAAGGTTTCCTGGCCACCTACGGACGGCGGAGGCAGGCTCGTCGACATCGCCGTCTCACGGATGCAATCGAGTAGCTCTTCGTCGTGAACCTCGTTCCTCACGGGGTATCGAGTCCCCTCGATGATGGCGCCTAGGTCGGAATCGGCGACTACATCCACTTCGAACGCGAGCATCCCGCGGATGTTCGCGGTACGCTCGTTCGCCTGATCGATGCATTCACTGGCGAGGGGCAGAAAGTCGCGGTTGAGCGCGGCCAGCAACGCTCGACGGCCACCGATGCGATCGGTCAGCCCCGGCCGTGGGTCACTGCCGTCGGCCTCCTCGACCTCGTCGTCGACGGGCGGCGCGGCGGGTGGGTCCCTATCGCGCGCGCGTGAGGACTCGAGAATCCGCTTGCGCAATGCTTCGCGGCGACCTTGATCGCGATCGACCGAGGGAGTTGCGCGTGGCCAACGTGGGTATCGCGGTTCACGCGTCGAGTTCGGCCACCGCAGCGCCGAGAAACGCAAACGCCCGCTCGAATGCCGTCGTGGCGGCCTCGGTTACGAGGTCCCCGTGCGCCAAGATGATCCGCTCGAAGTCCCAGGTCCGAATCGTGGTGATCGAACGACCGAACTCCCGCTTGTCGACCAGAAAAAACCAACGCAGATCCAGCGGACACCCGAACCTGCCATACACACCAAACGCTCGCGCGAACTGTCGCGTCGCCCATGGAGCCGTGGACCCGAAGTTGAAGCCGAGATCACACACGACGAGCGACCGGCTCGGGGCGTGGAAGAACACCCACTCCCCGAGCACCCGCAGCCCCGCCACCTCGTGAACGAGGATCTCCGTCCCCCAGGACGGCGCGGCTCCGAGCACCGCTTTACCCGCGAGGTCAGGCCGCTTGGCGAGCAAGCCAGGGGCGACATGTAGCGTCGCGGTGGGGAACCGACGGTGAGCCTCTCCCGCGAACAGATGATGGAGGTTGTTTGGCGCGACGATGTGACGAACGGGTCCGAGCTCTGCAATGGCGGCGGCGAGCTCGTCGTCGAGTCGAATCGGGGAATGGATCCAAACGCTCCCGTCGCGCAGCCGGATCACTGTCATCCTCGCGCCAACGTTGATCCCGTAGAAGCGGTGGGGTTGGCGTGCGACCCAGACGTCCTCGGTCACCGCGGTGAGTCGCCCCGACGCGTTGATCGAAGGGGCAGTCGTCGCGCTTGCGTCCATCGAGGCGAAGCGTACCTCAGTGCGATTGCGAGCCGCACAAGGATCGTGTTCCAACGCACGCACGGACGCTGGGGAGGACGGTGTCCCCGAACGAGGACACTCGCCTTCACCGCGCGCCGCAACCGGCAGTCTGGGCGTCGACGCTGGTCGCTTCGCCATGCGACGCTCAGACGTGCCAGGCATGGACGCCGCTCGTGCGACATCACCGTTTGACGGGATCGGCGGTGCGGCGGTGCGAGTGATGGGACGAGGATGAACATGAGCAATCGCCTCCGCTGGACCGCGCTGTGCACCCTCGGCATGGCTTTGGCCTGTGGCGACGCGGGAGAGGCTTCGAGCGACACGGAGGAGGCGTCCGGTGGCGTCCCGAGTGTGCACAGCGGCGCCCCGAGCATCCAAGGAACAGAGCGCGCGACCGACGGGGCGGACACTCCCGAAACGTCGGGAGGTACCGCGTACGACGTTGCGATCGAGGAGGACTTCGAGTCGTGGACGGGGGGAGTGGGCCGCTTCTCCATGACGCTGCCCCAACACTCGCCCTACGCCGACAACAACACCCGCCGCTCCTTGGGAGGCCGCAACTGTCTCAACATCCATGCCCCGGCCGTGGTCGACGAGCGTTACGGTTTCTCGGCGGTGGAGTTCCAGCTCACCCTCGCCGCGCAGACCGACATGAGTGCAGAGGACTTTTGGATCGCGTTCGACGTCTACGTTCCGAGCGAAACCGCCGACGAGCGTATCTCGGTCCAGTACGGGTTCTACGAACTCGAGACGTACACTTCGATTTATGCGTACTGGTCGTCCATCTCCGCGGGACGGTGGTTTCGGATCGCCGAGCGCATCCGCCTCGACACGATCGGCTTCTCCCAAGTGGAGCATGACCCCGGCGACTGGATCTTCGAGGCCGTGCGACTCCGCCTGATCCACCACGGCGGTCACGCCAAGTCCGGCGATGAGATGTCCTTCTGCATCGACGACCTCATCGTCAGCAACGCCCCCGTGTGAACCGGCGTCCACCGAAGCGCGGGGCAAACGCTCGAAGAACCCCAGGTCCCAGAAACGCCGAAACCCCCAAGGAGGGGGTTCCTGCGGCGGACTCGATTTTTGCGGGGCGGACGGGGCTCGAACCCGCGACCTCCGGCGTGACAGGCCGGCGTTATAACCGACTTAACTACCGCCCCAAGCGGTGTCCCCACCGACCTCGCGGCGGGAGCGGGACTATGAACCGGGTCTGCGTGACTGTCAACGTGTTTCCGGGGGCCGTGAAGGGCCTTTTGCGAGAAAACCGCGCGGACGCCTGGCGAATTTGGCGGTTGCTTCTACCCAGGTCGTTTGCCTAAAGCTCAGGAGAGGTAGACCTCTCATGCGAAGCTCTTGGATCGCCGCGCTGGGCCTGGTGGTGGGATGCACGACGCCGAATCCGACGTTCGACGAGGACCCGGCGGACACAGGGACGCAGGGGACCTCGTCGGGGACGACCGTGCACACGTCCTCGACGTCCGCGGGCACGGGGTCGAGCACGGGCGGAACGCGTGGGACGGACGGGGACACGACGGGGAGTACGACGTCGGGGAAGACGACCTCCACGGAGACGACGGATGAAGGGTCGTCGGGCGAAACCGGGTCGGACACACGGGCGAGCGGGACGAGCGAGAGCGGCACGGAGGAAGGCACCGCGTCGTCGGAGACGCGAGGGTCCTCCGACGAAACGCGCGGCACGAGCGACGAGAGCTCGGGCACGGAGACCGGATGCGAGCTCCAAGACTGGTACCCCGACCGCGACGACGACGAGTACGGTGGAGAGCTGGTGCGCAGCTGCGAGCCGCCGCCGGGCAACCTCGCGATGGTCGGCGGCGACTGTGACGACGACGACGAGCGCGCCAACCCCGGTCTGCCGGAGGTGTGCGGGGATGGGGTCGACAACGACTGCAACCAGGCGACCGACGAGCTGGAAGAGTGCGCGGCGTGCTCGGAGCTGCCGGAGCTCAATCTCTTCCTTTGCGACGACAGCATGACGTGGGAGGACGCAGAAGCGCGGTGCGGGCGCTTTGGCGGCCATCTCGTGGTGATCCCGGACGAGGGCAGGGAAGAGGAGATCGTCGGGGCTCTCAATGAGTCTGGGACGGAGACGGTCTGGCTCGGCCTCACGCGCGAGGATGGAGACGCCACGTTCACGTGGGTCGGAGGGATCCTGGCCGACTACACCAACTGGGTCTCCGGTGAGCTCGTCGGCAACTGTGCGTACCTCTCCACGACCGAGGGGGGCTGGTCGCGAGCGCGTGCGAAGGGCCGCATCCCGCCCTGTGCGAGCCCGCCCTGGCCTCCGCGGGGTCCTGACGACCCCGCGGCGTTCGATCATTCCGCCGTGCGCTCGACGAAGTGGTCCGGCGTCATGCGAAGTCGAGAAAGACGGCTGAGGCCAATCTCGCCGTCCGCAAGCGCCGTGCGGGCGTCCGGCGTCATGCGAAGTCGAGAAAGACGGCTGAGTGCAGTCTGACAGGCTCCGGGCGGCAGCGTGTCAGTTCTGGTAGCAGGCGCTGAGCTCGGAGTCGCAATCGCTTCCGCTTCTAAGCTCGAGGAGGCAATCGTAACAAGCCCGGGATTGCTCGTAGGTCAGGTCCGTGGGCGAGGACGTGTCGCATCTTGATGGGCACTCCGAAGCGCAAGCAGAGCACTCGCATGCATTGAGGTCCGCGACGAGAGTCTCGCTCTCGTCGCACGTATAGCGCTCCCATTGGCTGCAACCTCCGGTGGTGCAATTGTAGTGGTACCCGCTACATGTGAGACATTCCGATGCGCTGAACGTCTGGTTTTCATGAATGCTCCACTCCCACGAGCACCCGGTTGCATCCACAAACGTGGAGGGTACGACGACCAGGTCGACGGTGCCCCTTTCCGGCGAGTTCAGCGACTCCCAATAAACTGGGCCCGCCCCCTGCCAGCACCAGCTCTGGAATGGCAGGCTTTCCTCAGCCCCCACCTGACTGGCGAAACGCAGAGATCCAGAAGCCAGTCCGGCCGTATGGGTGCCGCCTGGGGCGAGCTCGAAGTCTGTGGGCGCTATCCCTAGGTCGGTCGGCGAGAACTCATCCGATGCGCAAATGTGAGGGATCCAATTTCCAAGGTGGAAGCCCTCGTTGGGGCCGGGATACGGTTTGAAGTCCTCCGGCCATGGCAGAGGTTTTGGAAAGTGCGAAATGTAACCGACATCGATCGTAAAGGGATCTTCGGGTGTACCTGCCCCATAATAAGGCACGACGCCTTCAGGAGGTTGGCAACCGGTCGTCGCTGCTGTTCCCGTCTCATTCGAAGAAGACGAACCCTCATCGGAGGCAGGGGTGGATACGTCATTCGACGTATCCGCGGATTCGCTGCACCCGACCACGAACGTCGCAAGAGCGACGAGAAGCACTCCCCGCGTGGTCAGGGTAGTCCTGTCGCAAAAGTCATCTCTGTCTTGGCTCGTGTGCATAGAACTGAGGGGCAAGCGAGATTGTCCTTAGTCGACACAAGATAGCGATGTCAAGGCATCTCCGTTGTGCAACTCGCGGGGAACATGCAGATGGCAGTACTCGTGCGGGCCCATCCCGACTTCTCGTAGAAAAGTGCGTCTCATGCGTGTGCTGCTGTCGAAACCGCAAACGACGGAGAAGTCCATGAGCGAATCGCAAGTCGTGGGGAGCACCACCCTCGCTCGCTCCACGCGGATCCGCGCAACCTCTCCATGCGCGCGAGGTTTCTGCTGATCAGCGTGGCGACCATGGAGTCCGGGACGACACGAGACGTCGACAACGCGGATGCCGAGGCTCTTCCTAGTGGATGGATGGGCGATGGGTATGTGACGCCCGCAGGACGCGTCCGACCAACGCGTGCGAAGGGCCGCATCCCGCCCTCTGCGAGCCCGCCCTCGCCTCCGCGGGGCCCTGAGGACCCCGGGCGGAGATCACTCCGCCGTGCGTTCGACGAAGTGGTCCGACGCTGCGAGCTCGGCGATGAAGTCGATGAGGCCGATCTCGCCCTCCGCGAGCGCCGTGCGGGCGTCCTCTTGCAGACAGACCTCTTCGCCACCGAACGTGTAGAGACTGAGCAGGCCGCTGACGCAGTCGGTGGCGGTGTTGGAATCGGCCATGCGCTGCGCGAGGTCATTGAGGCCGTCGAATTCCACGCTCTGCCCCCCGATCCTCGTCGAGCCGCTCGCATCGATCTCGTTGCCGTTCTCCGTCGCCCGGTAGCGTCCGAACTGATCGAAGTGCTCGAACGCGAACCCGAGCGGATCGAAGGCGGCGTGGCAACCTTGGCAGAACGGATCCGCCGCGTGGACGGTCTCGTAGCGCTCGCGGGTGGTGGCGGCCTCGATGTGCTCGGTCTCCATCAAGGACGGGACGTCGTTGGGGGCCTCCGGCCGGGCGTTGCAGAGCAGGCGAGAGAACACGAGCAGGCCCCGGAGGGTCGGCGACGAGTACTCGGCGTGGGCGTTGGTCGCGAGGAACGAGGCTTGCGCCAGGATCCCCACGCCCCATTCCGCCGGGCGCTGTACGACCTGATAGTCGCCGCTGGCGGAACCAAAACCGTAGTAGGACGCGAGCTGCTGGTTGAGGACGGTGTAGTCGGCGAGCAGGAGATCGCGGACGTCCCCATCCTCTTCATAGACCACTTGCTCGATGAAGCGTTTGGTCTCCTCGGCCATCGCGGTGCGAAGCGACTCGAACTGCTGATCGTTGCGGGTCTCGGCCTCGACCTGGCGGTATCCAATCCACTCGCGGAAGAACTGGTGGACGATCTCCTGCCCGCGCGCGGTGGCGAGCAGCTGCCGCGCCTGCTCGACGCGGGTGGCGGGATCGTCGAGGTCTCCGGCTTCGGCCATGGCCAAGAGCGCGGACGAGGGCGGGCTACCGCCAAAGTTGTACGAGAGCTGGCTGGCGATCTCGTTCGGCGTGAGACGGCGGGTGGAGCCGTCGCGTTCGCCGACCTCGGCGCGGTAGATCGTGTTGGGCGATTGCAGCAGGGCCACGAGGGTCCACTTGATGCCGGTCGCGAAATCCGAGGCGTCGGCGACGGACTCGAAGTGGTCGACGTAGGACGAGCGCTCGTCGCTCGTGAGCGGCCGTCGGAACAAACGCTCGCCAAAGGTCTCGATGAAGTCCTCGGCACACGCGGTGTTGGCCGAGCCCGCGCACGAGAGCACGTTCTGGAGCGTGTTGGCGTCCGTGACGAGGTCCGCGACGGCTTCTGCCGTGCGGTTGATCTCCTTCGCCGTCTGAGGGCCGACCTCCAGGTTTCCACCGCCGTTGCTGAAACCGAGGCTGGAGAGCGGATCGGGGCCCATTTCCACGCCGTCCCACTGTCCGGAGATCTGGGGAAACACATCGAGGATCGTGTTCTCGATCTCGTTGCGGGTGAGCCGACGAAACGTCGGTGGCCCGAGCACGGAGGCTTCGCATCGCCCACGGGCGATATCGGTGCCGGGGCCCTCGTCCTCGCCCGCTTCGTCGCCGGAGTCGCCGGTCTCGTCCTCACCGGAGTCGCCGGTCTCGTCCTCGCCGGGGTCGCTGTCGTTCCCTTCGCCGATGCCGGTGTCGTCCCCGGTGGGATCCTCGCGTTGGTCGCCGCATGCCGCGGCGCCGAGCAAGGCGAGGCCAAGAAGCGTGTTCGATTGCAGGAGTCTCATGCCTTGAGCTCCTCGATGATCGAGACCGGTTTGTCGGCGATCGTGGTCAAGCGAACCCCCATGGCATCCGCGATGGTGGCGAGCAAGTCGGTGTTGAAGCGCGAGACATCGACGGTGCGGTTGCCCTCGAAATAGCCCCCGCCGCCGCCGATGAGGATCGCGGGCAGGTAAGCGGTTTGCGGCGCGCCGTCGATCCAGACCTCCTCCGTCTTCTTGTTGTGTTGGAAGCCGTCGCCGACCTCACTGCAAACATAGATGATGGAATTGTCGAGGACGGTCCGGTTGGGATCGGTGTCGGACGGATCGGGCTGGTCGAGCACGGCGAGCAGCTTCTCGGCCAGGCGCTCGTAGAACCAGCGCTGGCAGGCGGCGAAGCCCTCGCGGCCCGCCGCGTTCTGGCTGTGGGAGATGGGTTCGTGATGACCTCCGGCGATGCCCGGACCGTTCGGGAAGTCGAAGCTGATGTCGGAGTTCGTCCACATGTTTTGGAGCGTGATGATCTGGCCCGCCCCGCAGACCATCGCGGCGGCGGCGGCCTCGAGGTGCCCATCGAGCATTGCGGCGAGGTTCTGCGCGCTCAGTGGATCGAGGCCGGAGGTCGCTTCCACGGCCGGGAGCTGCGGTCGCGAGTCGCACGACAAAATGTCGGGGGTGCCGCTGCCTGACTCCTTGAGGCTGCGCACGGCCGCGAGGTGCTGGTTGAGCTTGGTCTGCTCACGGGTGAGCTCGAGCATCTGCTCCTGCAGCTTCTCGAGCTCGGACTCGGTGAGCGTCATGGTCTGCGCGCGGAAGATGGCGTCCTGATCGACGGTCCCGCCCTCTTCGCCGCTACCCGAGCCGAGGCCCGCGAACAAATCGTTTGCACCATCGACGGGGCTCTCCGTCGCGCGGACCCAGGCGCCGTGGCGGGCGAGTTGGGAGTCTTTGCCAAACCCCCACTCGACCTTGTAGGGCACGGCACCGAGGACGTGTGGCGTCACGCCGAGGGGTCCGGCGATGAGGGCGTCGATCGAGTCGGTGAGGCCGTCATCATGGCCCGTGAGGACGGCGGGCAGCGCCTCGTGGGTTTGCTTGGCGCTGTTGATGTCGATGCCGCGGATCAGCTGGGTGTATCGCGCGTAGGGCGCGAGCGGACCGAGGATCGTGGAGCCGGTGAGGAAGTCGGTGCCGTCGCTCACGTACTCGAACGGGAAACCGTGGGGGATCCAATAAATGAAGAGCCGCACCGGGCGAGGGCTCGGAGCCGCCTCCACCATGGAGGCAATCCGGTACGCCAAGGGTGCCGACAGCCCCAGTCCTAGTGCCTTGAGAAAGGCTCTTCTTTGCAACAGCCCGCGTCGGATCACGTTCGCCCCTTCCGCGTTGCCGTGGCTGCGGAACGCCGTTTTCGGATGAATGTAATTCGAGTGATCAAGACCGACTCGGCACGAGTCGTCGATGAACGAGTCACTCCGCTGCAAGTTGCGCGGCGAAGCCGATTCGATTGCGCTCAGTGCCTGCGGCGCTGCACGACGACGCTGGTGAGCTCCACGAGGAGCTCGAGCTCTTCGAGCGCGACGCGTTGTGTCATCGCCGAAAGTCGTGATCGCAGCGCGCCCTCGGGTGTGGCGTGCGATGCGGTCTCGACCGCGGGGAGTAAGGCGCTCACCGACACGCCCATACCCTCGGCGATCCGAAGCAACGTGCGCAGACCCGGGGAGCTGTAGTGCCCATTCTCGAGGCGCGACACCATATCGGTGGCGATGCCTGCGGCGCGGGCGAGGGCCTGCTGGGTGAGGCCCCGTTCCTCGCGAAGCGCTCGCAGCCGATGACCGAGCTCGGTCATGTAGGTCTTCTCGTGTTGCGAGCGCGGAACGTCTTGCCCGGGCTCGGCCGTGCGAGTGTTGCGGTTGGCCGCGTCCTGCATCGCGTTGGGAACGATGCCACACGCTCGTCCCCCCTGTCACGAAGCCCGCGCTAGCTTTGCAGATCGAGCAGGCGAGCCTCCAAGATGCGAACGCGATCGCGCACTTGCGCGGCGTCTTCGTAGCGGAGTTCCTTGGCGAGGTCGACCATCTCCCGGCGGAGGGCGTCGATCCGACCGGCGATCTCCCCAGGAGCGAGGTCGTCGTCACCGACCTCGACCGCCCCCACGGGTAGTTGGTTGGCGGGCGCTTTGCTCCGGCCTTTTCCGCGCGGCGCCGGGGCAGCCTGACCGGCGGTGGTCTTCTCGTTCTGGAGCGAGGAGATCGCGCGCTGGACGGTTTGTGGGGTTACGCCGCGCTCGAGGTTGTAAGCGTGTTGCGTGGCCCGCCGCCGCTCCGTCTCCGAGAGCGCGACGTCCATGCTCGCGGTGACGCGGTCGGCGTACATGATCACGCGGCCCTCCGCGTTTCGTGCGGCGCGGCCGATCGTCTGGATCAAGCTGCGGGACGAGCGGAGGAACCCCTCTTTGTCGGCATCGAGGATGGCGACGAGGCTCACCTCGGGGATGTCGAGGCCCTCGCGCAAGAGGTTGATGCCCACGAGGACATCGAACTCGCCGCGCCGCAGGCCCGTGAGGAGCTCGACGCGCTCGAGCGTATCGATGTCGGAGTGGAGGTATCGCACCCGCAGGCCGAGGTCGGCGTAGTACTCGGTGAGGTCTTCGGCCATGCGCTTGGTGAGCGTGGTGACGAGCACGCGCTCGTTGCGATCGATGCGCGCGCGGATCTCGTCGAGCAGGTCGTCGACCTGACCCGCGATCGGGCGCACCTCGATCTCCGGATCCAAGAGCCCCGTAGGCCGCACGATCTGCTCGATCACCACGCCTTGCGTCTTCTCGAGCTCGTAGTCGCCGGGCGTGGCGCTCAAATAGATCGCCTGGCCGATCCGAGATTCCCACTCATCGAACTTGAGCGGCCGATTGTCGAGCGCCGAAGGCAGGCGGAACCCATGCTCCACGAGCGTCTCCTTGCGCGCTCGGTCGCCGCGGTACATGGCCGCGACCTGCGAGATCGTTTGGTGCGATTCGTCGACGATCATGAGGAAATCGTCCCCGAAGTAGTCGATGAGCGTGGGGGGAGGCTCGCCAGGTGCGCGACCCGTGAGGTGCCGCGAGTAGTTCTCGATCCCCGCGCAGCGGCCCATCTCTTGGATCATCTCGAGATCGAACAACGTGCGTTGCTCGAGACGCTGGGCCTCCAGCAGCTTCATCTCGCCTCGTAGCTTCTGCAGGCGCTCGAGCAGCTCGACTTTGATCGTCTCCATCGCGCGCCGCAGCTGTGCGCCGGGGGTCACGTAGTGGCTCGCAGGAAAGATCGTGTAGCGCTCGAGCGCTTGGACGGTCTGCCCGCGCAGCGGATCGATCTCGCGGATGGCTTCGATCTCGTCGCCGAAGAACTCGATCCGGATCGCCGTATCGTCCTCGTAGGCCGGGAACACCTCCACCACGTCCCCGCGCACGCGGAACGTGCCGCGGTGGAAATCGATGTCGTTGCGCTCGTATTGCATCTGGACGAGCCGCCGCAACAGCTGGTCGCGGTCGAGCGTCTGGCCGACGGTGAGCTGGGCCACCATGCCGAGGTACGCCTCGGCAGCGCCGATGCCGTAGATGCACGAGACGCTGGAGACGATGATCACGTCGCGCCGGCTGAGCAACGAGTACGTGGCCGCGTGCCGCATGCGGTCGATCTGCTCGTTGATCGTGGAGTCCTTCTCGATGTACGTGTCCGTGGACGGCACGTATGCCTCGGGTTGGTAGTAGTCGTAATAGGAGACGAAATATTCCACCGCGTTGTGGGGAAACAGCCCTTTGAACTCGGCGTAGAGCTGCGCCGCCAACGTCTTGTTGTGTGCCAGGATCAGCGCTGGGCGCTGGACTTGCGCGATGACGTTGGCGACCGTGAACGTCTTGCCGCTGCCCGTGATCCCAAGCAGGACCTGATAGGCATCGCCCTGGGATAGCCCGCGCACGAGCGCCTCGATCGCCTGCGGTTGGCCGCCTGCCGGGGGGAACGGCGAGACCAGCTGAAACGGCTTGTCGAGCGGCTCGGGCAGCTCCACGAGATTGCTGTCCCAGTCGTCCACCGAAGGATCGACGGTTGCGGGGGCGGCGAGGCGGCGGCGAGGTGGCATCGAGAGGGACGATAGACTTCCGTCATGGCTCCGTCACGGCGCACGCCGTGGGATCGCACGTCTTGCGTGTTACGCTCATGCGCGCGGGTACCAAGCGGGCCGCGCAAAACGCAGGGCTCGCGTTCGCGGCGGTCAAGTGTTACTCGGCCGCCCGTGGGTCTCTACGCGATCGTCGACCTTCCGCACCCCGCGAAACTCGATCCCGAAGTCGTGACGCGCGCCGTATTGGGCGATCGGCTTCTCGGAGGTTCACGCGGTGCGGCCATGGTTCAGCTTCGGGCCAAATCGGCCACGACGGCGGAGCGCATCCAATGGCTCGATGCCATGGCGCCGCTCTGCGAACGCGCAGGTGTGCCGCTCGTGGTGAACGATGACGTCGAGGCCGCACTCGGTGCCGCCCATCCCGTGGGCGTTCACCTCGGACAGGACGATCCGGGGGCGAGCGACGTGCTCGGACTGCGCGCACGGGCGGCCGTCGCTGGCCGTTTCTCGTTGGTCATCGGTCTTTCGACCCACAACGTGGAGCAGGTTCGCAAGGCGGTCCGCCAGGGGCCGGACTACATCGCGATGGGTCCCGTCCTCCCCACCGCGTCCAAGGCTGCGCCGGATCCGGTCGTCGGTTTCGACGGACTGCTCGCCGGTTGCAGGACGGCCAACGTACCCCTCGTGGCGATCGGCGGCCTCTCGCTCGAGACCGGTCGCACGGCGATCGAGTGTGGTGCGCATCACGTGGCCGTGATTGGAGCGCTCGTCGCTGGGGACGAAACGTCGATCCGTGAGCGCGCGCTCGTTCTCCACGATGGGTTCGCGGACGCAGCGCGGCTGCTCTCCCTCGACGACGTCTACCAGCTCATTCCGGTGCTTTCGCGGGCTCAGCTGCTGGAAATCGCGCGCTGGAGCGACGACATCGGTCTGCACATCGAGATGGGATTGCCGGCTCGCTTCCGGCCGCCGCGCTCGGGCGGCGAGATCGCGTATCGCCGTTGCGACGTGATGGATCTGTTGTACTCCCTGGACAAGCGCCCCGACGAAACTTGGGACCAGTGGGGCCAGCGCACGGCGGGCGAGTCCAACGTCGCACCGCTCGTACGCCTGCGTCAGAAATCGCGGTCTTCCTGAGTGCTGCTTCGTCGCAGTGGTTTCGATTCAGGAAGTTGCTCGGCCCCATCGGATGCGTCATAGCTTTCTCGTGGACTTGAAGCGCAGCAGTGTGATGTTGCCGGCTCCCCAGGGGCGGGTACGTGTACACAGCGTTCGCCGGTTGCCGAGTGACTGTTTCCAGCAAGCGAGGACGCTCGAGGCGCGCGCGTTGCCGTCGATCTTCCTCGCCGCGCTGGTTGGCCTCGTCGCCGTACAACTCTGGCTCGCGCTCGCGAGCTGAGCCGTTGAGCCAACTGTAACTGGCAGCAACGTTAATTCCGCACCGGGCGCGGGTTGGAGTCGCGAGACCTCGGCGGGGGCTCGCGTGTGGGGCGGGGTGTGGCGCTCGTCCCCGCGATTCGGGGGACGGGAGGTGCGGGAATCACCTCGCGGGCCGTATCATCGGCCCGCCGCGCGCTCGAACTCGGGCGTCTGCGGGGAGGCACCGTTTGGCCAATCAAGATGCTCCATCCCCCGTTCGCAAGCCTCCACCGCCACCGGGCATCCGGAGAGCCAAGACGCGTCCGCCGTCGCAGCCGGTGCCCGAAGCTCGCGCGGAAGACATCGAAGAGCTCGATGCCGCCGATCTCGACGCGGAGACCGAGGCCGCCACGAAGGTCGGCCGTCGGGCGACCCAGCCGCCGGTGTCTACGGAGACGTTCGAGGGTGCAGCCACGATCGCGCTGACCTCCACGGAGGCTCTGGCGCAGGCCTCTGTGGCCCTGGCGGACGAGCTCGCGGCCGACCTGACCACCGGGAATGCGGCCCCGACCCCCGAAGCGCAGACCAAGGCGGCGCAGCCGCCTGAACCGAGTGTGTCCGCGACGAGCAGCCCCGAGCGGATCCCGAGCAGCGTGCCCACGCTCGAACGGCGGGCAACCGGAGCGATCTCTCGCCCGCCTTCCGGCGCGATTCCTACGCCGGGACGCATTCCGCCTCCCCGACCTCCGAGCACCAAGACGGGGTCCATTCGCCTGCCCACGGGGGGCCTGCCCGTTCCGCCGCTCGCCGGAAGAGCCCCGCGCCCGCTCGGCCTCGGTGAGGTCGCGGAGGACAATCCGACGCTCATGCACAGTCCCGGCGAGCGGTCGTCGATCGCCCCGCTCGTGCCCGAAGCAAGCGCTCCGTTCGCTGCGTTGGCCGCACTCGCTTCGGAGGACGTCAAGGCCTACGAGCAAGCCCTCACCACGGAGCGGGACCTCAATCGTGCCGGTCGCCTCCATTACGAGGCCGGTCGGCTCTACGAGCTCGTCTTCGGGGATCTGGGCCAAGCGAGCCGCCACTACGGCAAGGCCCTTGCTGCGCTGCCCGACCACGTCCCCTCCATCGTTGCGGCGCGCCGCGTGATGATTGCGCGGGGCGAGTTCGGCAACGCCGTGGAGCTCTTCGATCGCGAGGTCCAGGCGACCCGGGACACCGAGCAACGCGCCGCGCTCCTCCTCTTGAAAGGACGTCTGCTCGAGCAGCACCTCCATCGGCCCGCCGATGCCCGCAAGGTTTATGCGGCTGCGCACGAGCTCGCAGGCAACGACGCGCTCGTGCTCGAGGCTCAGATCCGCGTGGACGCCACCATGGAGGCTTGGCGCGCGCTCGCCGACGACTACGGCCGCTTCGCGAACACCGTCGTCGAAGATGGCCGCCTGCGTGCGGCCACGATCGCCAGGCGGGCTCGGCTCGCCGAGGTGTACGCGAGCGATACCGAGACGGCGGCACAGCTCTACGAAGCTGCGCTCGCGGTCGATCCTCGCACGGCGGGGGCCCTCGATGCCCTCAAGCGCCTGCACCACGAGCAACGCCGCTGGCGCGAGCTCGTGGGTGTGCTCGAGCGCGAGGTCCAGCAGAGCCGCGATACGAGCGTGCGCACGATGGCCCTCTACCGCATGGGGGTGGTGCACGCCGAGCGGCTCGGCAATCGTGAGGAGGGCATCGCGGCCCTCGAGCGGGCGGTCGCCGAGAGCCCCGACGCACGCTTCGTGCTCGAGGCCTTGGCGCGGCTCTACGAGCAAGCGCAGGCCTACCCCGAGCTCAGCAACACGTTGCGGCGGTTGGTCGCGGCGAGCGCAGATCCTCAGCAGCGGCTCGGCTACCTGCACCGCGTGGGCGACCTCAGCCGCGATCGCCTCGAGGACCGGGACGCCGCCGTGGCGGCCTACGAAGCGGCCTTGGAGATCGATCCCACGTATGTCCCAGCCCTGCGCGCGCTCGGCCTGCTCTACGCCGAGCGCGGCCAGTGGAGCGAGCTCGTGGCCATGCACGAGGCCGAGGTCGCCGCGACCGTGGATACGCCACGGCGAGCGGCGGCGCATACCCGGGCGGCTTCGATCTTGGAGCGGCTCGAGCGGCGCAGTGAGGCGATGGCCCATCACGAGCACGCGCTCGCCCTCGATCCCGACCTCTCCGACTCGTTCCGCGCGCTCGTCCGGCTCTACACGCGCGCGAACGAGCACCGCAAACTCATCGAGCTCTACGAACGGGCGATCGACCGCGCCGATGTCGAGCGCAAGGTCGAGTACCTGTTCGCGATGGGCGATCTCCACAATGGCCCGCTCGCGAGCCCCGAGCAGGCGTTTGGCACCTATCGTCGCGTGCTGGAGCTGCGGCCCCAACACATCGGCGCGGTGCATGCGATGCAGCGGACGGCCGAGACCGCGGCGATGTTCCGCGAGCTCGTGGAGGCGCTCGAGCTCGAGGCCTCCATCGTCGCGGACAAGAAGGACGTCGTCGCGCTCGTGTTCCGTGCCGCATCGATCCTGCATGAGGACGTGCGCACGCCGCATGAGGCGATCCCGTGCTTCAAGCGGGTGCTCGAGCTCGATGGGCACCACCGCCCCACGCTCGCGAGCCTCGGGCGGATCTACTACGCGACTGGGCAGTGGAACGACCTCGTGGAGATCTATCGCCTCGAGCTCGAGGTCACCGGCGAGTCGACCGCGAAGGTCGCTCTCCTGCACAAGATGGGCGAGCTCTACGTCGGCTCGCTCGGGCAGACCGATCGCGCGGTCAGCTGCTTCCGCCAGGCGCTCAAGCTGGATCCCCGCCATGGGCCGTCGATCCACCAGCTCGCGTCGATCCTCCGCGAACGTGCGGACTGGAATGCCCTCGTGCACCTCTCCGAAGAGGAGGTCCAGCACGCGCCGGATCTCGCTTCGGGCGCGCTCGCAGCCTTTCGCACGGGCGAGATCTACGAGGAGGCGCTGGGCGACAAGGATGCGGCCGAGCACGCGTTCGCGAAGGCGCTGTCGCTTCGGCCCAACGACCGCCCTGCCGCCGATGCGTTGGTCCGCGTGCGAACCCAGCTCAAGCAATGGGACAGCCTCGCCCTGGAGCTCGAGCAGAGCGCCCGCGTCGCAGAGGATCCCATCGTCGCGGTCTCCATGTTGATCCGCGCGGCGCAAGCGTGGGCGGACCGCCTGCAGGACGACGGGCACGCGATCGCCTGCTACCAGCAGGTGCTCGCGCTGGCGCCCGACGACCTTGCCGCACACCTGGCGCTCGCGGAGCTCCATCGCAAACGCAAGGATCACGCGGCGCTCTCGGACAGCCTCGCCGCCCTCGAGCGCGTGGTCACGGATCCAGGCGCCAAGGCGGCGTTCCTGGCCGAGCGCGCGCGCGTCCTCGAGGTTCACCGCCCAGGAAGTGAAGCGGAGCAGCTCGCCTGCTACCGCCGGATGCTCGAGCTCGGCGCCGGGAACCGACTTGCGCTCGACGGGCTCGAACGCCTCGCGATCTCCCAAGGCGACGCGAGGATCCTGGCCGAGGTCGATGCGCGGCTGCTCGCGGCGACCTCGGATCGGGCGCTGCAGTCGGCCCACTTGACGCGGATGGCGGAGGCGCTCGAGGTGCACGGCGAACGCTCGGCGCTCGAGACCTATCGCCGCGCGCTCGAGCTCGACCGCGAGAACCTCTCCGCACAGCGCGGTCTCAGCCGCACCGGGGAAGCGCAGCAGGACGCCCAAGCGATCTCGGAAGCCGCCGAGCTCGCGGCGGAGACCGCTCGGACCCCCCGCGAAGGGGCAGACGCGTGGCTGCGTGCGGCGATCGTCCGTCACGAACGTCTGCTCGATGTCCCCGGCGCGATCCGGGCGTTGGAGAAAGCGCTCGCACTCGATCCGGACCACCTCGAGGCGGCGCAGCAGCTCAGCCACCTCTACCGCGAGCGCGGGGAGTACGAGCTGCTGGTCGAGCGCCTCTCGCGGGCGGCGGCGGGCGCCCGCGATCCAAAGCGGCAAAGTTCGCTCTGGATCGAGGTCTGCCGGGTGCACGAACGCGAGCTCGGGAACATCGGCGCGGCGTTGGCCGCGATCCGTCGGCTGTCGGAGATCCAGCCCCAGAACATGTCCGCGCTGCTCGAGCAGGCGCGCTTGCTCACGAGCGACCGACGCTACGAAGAGGCCGTTGCGGTGCTCGATCGTTGTGTCTCGATCGCCACCGATCCGAACACCCTGTTCGAGGTGCATGCGATGCTCGGGCAATCGCACGAGGCTTTGGACGCGACCGAGAAGGCGCTCGTGCACTACGAGAAGGCGCTCGCGTTGCGCTCCGACGAACAGAGCCTGCTGACCCGCGTGGTGGAGCTGCAGTTGGTGCGCAAGCGGTATCGCGAGGCGGGTGAATCGGCGGTGCGCTTGGTCCAGATCGCGCGCGACGACAGCGAGCGCGTGCGCGGGTTGACGCAGCTGGCGGCGGCGGCCTCCGGACAGGGGCGGCGCGCCGAGGCGATCGATCACCTGGCCGAAGCCGTGGCGCTCGGAGGTCCGCAAAGCGGTGCCGAAGCGCAGATGCAGCGCATTGCCCAGGGATCCGAAGACTGGGTCCGCTATGCGGCTGCGCTGCGGAGCAGGCTCGAGAACCTCGCCGGGGGCGAGGGGTACGGTGGTCTCGTGCTCGCGCTCGCGCGGACGCAGCATCAGCAGCTCGGACAGCCCGAGGACGCCATGGCCACGCTCATCGAGGGCCTGCGTCGCGTTTCTACGCACGGGGATCTCCGCTTGGAGTTGGCCCTGCGCCTTCACGATCGCGAGCGCTTCGGTGAGGCCGTCGAGCAGTTCCAGTACCTGCTCATGGATGACGTTGCCCGACCCGACGCATGGCGGGGCCTCGCCAAGAGCTTCGATCGCTTGGGGCAGGCGCGAGAGCGCGACATGGCCACGGTGGTGCTGCACGTGCTCGGTCAGGCGACGCCTCCGGAGCGCGCGGTGGCAGACGCGTGGCGCTCGAGCTGCGCGACGGTGGTCGCCGGGGGCTTTGCCCCGGCGGTCGCGGGCGATCTGTTCGTCGCGCGCGCCCAACAGGAACCCGCGGCGAACCTCGTGGCGGCGATGTCCGAAGGACTCGCCAAGGTCCGCGCGCCGGACCTCGCCAAGTACGGGGTCGGGTTCCGCGACAAGCTGGGGACGCGCTCCGACGGATCGCTGCGCAACGTGATCGATCACGTGGCCCACGCCGTGGGCGCCGAGGACTTCGACGTCTACGTGCACCAACGGACGGACATCGGCGTCGCCGTGGAAGCGTTCGCGCGTCCGAGCCTCATCGTCCCGGTCTGGCTGTCCGAGCAGCCTGCGTCGCGCCAGGTGTTCCAGTTGGCGTATGCCCTATTCAACATGGCTCGGGGGCTGCACCCGCTCCAGCAGTTCACCTCGCAGGAGCTCGGGGTGTTGCTCGCGGCCGCCACCAAGTCCGTCGTGCCGGGATACGCTTCCGCGAGCGCGCCCGAATCGGTGCTCGAGGAGCACGGCCGCACGATCCTCCGCGGGATCTCCCGCCGCAAACGCAAGGCGTTCGATACGGCCGCCGAAGCCTATGCACGCGCGCCCGCGCTCGACGCGAGCACGTTCCTGCAGTGGTCCCGTCAAACGGCCAGGCGCGTCGCGTTGGTGTTTTCCGACGATCTCGACGCGGCGATCGGACAGGTGGTCAAAGACGAACGGATCGCCGAGCCTGCCGGGATGCAGCGTTTCGCTCGCTCGCCCGTGCTCGCGGATCTGCTCAAGGTCTGGGTGTCACGCCCCGCGATGGCCTTGCGCGCGCGTGCTCAAGCGCCCGCGCGCAGCTTGGCCGGCGCCTAGCCGGGATGGTGGACGGGAACGGGTCGGGGCACGAGTCGCTCACGTGACGACCGGAACGCCTTCGGGGGCTGCGTCCAGCAGCCGCTCGAAGGCGGCGCGGTGCTCCGTGCGATAGCGCCGGCTCGTCCCGGACTCGCGCAGCTCCACCTCACACCGCGCGATCTTGGAGTTGAGGCAGATCTTCGCCCCTCCCGGAGGGTTGGCGTAGCGCAGCCCCACGAAGGCTTTGGGGGCTGCTTCGATGCGCGCGAGCAGCGAGAGACCGCGTCGCTTCGCATGGAAGCGCCACGAAAAGTCGTGCACGTGGGCGCGTGCCCGGGCTCCATGCCAGAGGCTGCTCACCCGCCACTCGCGCGCGCCTTCTCGCAGCACGACGAACGTGACCCACGGCGTCCACACCGGGCCAAGGCGCACCTTGGCGGTCGCGCACTCCAAGAACACTTCGGGCGCGTCATCGAAGCCCGCGACCTGGGCCCAGGCATAGCGATCCGTGTGGCGCGAGCCCCAGTTGTGATTCTGGCTGCCGAGCCAACCGGTGACGTCGAACGTTCGTTCCCCCAGCTCCACCTGCCCAGAAAAGCGGGCCATCGGCGTGGGGACCATGGCTTTGGCCTTGGGAAAGCCACCCGAGTACAGAGACTCCGGGAGCAAGAGCAACGGCTCGGCCTCGCTCTCGAACGCGAGCGACCAGCGGATCTCGCCGGCGTGGCCCCTCGCCTGGGTCGGCAGGAGCTCGGCGTCCCCGATGCGCACCCGAAGACCGTGCCGCGAGAACGAACATGCGGCGAACGGATGCTCCTCCTTGTGCGCGACGATCTCGTTGCCGTCGAACACGACGGCCCAGAGCTCTCCCACCGCGAGCTCGGCGTGGCCTCGCGGCGAGAAGACGGTGTAGCGCACCCAAAACGCGAGCGGCCGCGTGGGATGGTTGGCGCGCAGAAACCAGCTCTCGTAGTGGCCGGCGGAGCGATCCGCCGGGACGCGTGCGCCGTTCCACGCATCGCGAGAGGAAGGACCCGTCATGGGTCCAAGACTACCCGGGGTGGGTACCGACGAACGCAGGCTCACCCATTCGGCTGCAGATCGCTTTGAGCTGCCGCCACTCCGACTCGCCCAGAGGGGGCCGGCCTTCTCGGACGACCCCTTGCAACGCGGACTTGCGCACGCGGCCCGAGGGGTGGCTCGAGAAGTACTCCGCTGCGCCTGGAATCGAAGGACCTTTGGAATGCAGCCGCTCGAGGTATTCGTTGAGCCCGCGCGAATCGAGCCCGGCCGTATTGAGGATCTCGATGCCGCGCTGGTCGGCGGAGAACTCGTCGCTGCGGCTGTGGTGGCTCTTGAGGAGATCTTCGGCGAGCTTGGGCGCCGGCAGCAGCGCGTTGCCCGGCACGATGTACTTGAAGACCTCGTAGCCCAGTTTTTCCACCATGCCGCGCGTGGGGTGACCTTCGATGATGTGGGCCATCTCGTGCGCGAGCACTCCCGCGACCTCGGAGGGGTGTTGCGCTTGATCGATCAAGGCCCGGTTGAGGACGATGTGGCCCCCCGGGGCGGCGAAGGCATTGAGGGTCTCGTCGTCGACCACGTAGACGTGGAACTCTTCCTCGACGGACGTACCGGCGACGACCTGATCCACGAGCTCATCGAGGGCGGCGAGGCCGTCGGGATCGCGGCAGAAGTACGACTCTTGCGCGATCTTCTCGATCGTCTGCGCGCCGACCGTGCGTTGGACCTGCAGTGGGACGAGCCGAGCCGCAAACCCTGACAAGAATGGCAGGGTGACGAACAAGACGAACAGGGACGCCGCGAGGATTGTCCCCAGGACGGCCCTGCGTCGGCGGCGTTGCTCAGGCACCGTAATTGAAAGTACGAGCCGGGGCGCCCTGTCGCCAGTCGGTTGGGTCTCCTTCGCCGCGCACGGTTCGATTGCAGGAGGTTCTGGGTGGGCCAGCGGGAGGGTCGATCGGCGGTTCGTGCCTCGCGTCACGTGCGTTCGACGTTCACCGACTAGCGCCGAAACAAGATCACGACTCGGCGGCGTGGATCAAAAAGGTCTTGTTCGCCGCGAGTGCGCGTGAGCAGCCGGCGCTGCTCGGCGTCGGCCGCGAACCAGACGAAGACGGCGACGAGCGTGAGCAGGAGGTTGGTGAAGAGTCCCACCACGCCAAAACCGACCGCGGCGATCTTGCCCACGGTGACCGCGATTCGCGTGGCGCGGATCTCTCCCAGCCGCGTGGCGAGCAACGCCCGAAACACGCGACCACCGTCCATCGGGAACGCGGGGATCAGGTTGAAGACCGCGAGCGAGAGGTTGGCGACCAGCACCGAGCCGAAGAACGCGGCGGGGAGCATCCCGACGGCGATCCCCACCGCGAGGTTCGCCGCGATCGCCAGGTTCACCGCAGGGCCCGCGAGCGCGATCAGCAACTCTTGGCGTGGCGTTTTGGGCTCGCCTTCGAGCTGCGCCACCCCACCGATGGGAAGGAGCAAGATTTGGCGGGTCCGAATGCCGAAGCGGCGGGCGACCAACGCGTGGCCGACTTCATGGAGCAGAACCGAACCGAACACCGCCAGGAGAAATGCGACACCCAGTAGGACGGCGAGGCCCGTCCCCGCACCTGCGTAGGCGGAGTACGCCGCCCACGCGACCAACAGCAAGAACGACGCGTGCACATGCGCATCGATGCCGGCGATCTTGCCAATCCTCCAGGTCCACTGCATGAGGGCCAACGTAGACATTCATACGCCGCGCGCAACCTCCCACGGAATGAACCGTGGGTCGCTAACGCAGCGGAAACAACACGCCGGCGCTCGCCGTATCGCAAAGGCGCTCGTCCGGCGCGAGCACCCAAGTGGCGCCGTGCAGCGCGAGCTCCATCCGAACGAGCCACTGGCTGAGCTCCTGCTCGCGATCCCGCTCCTGCTCGCGATCCGTAGGATCCAACGCGTCGGCCGGTTGCACGTTGCCGTGGACCGTCAACGCGAGTTCCGAGCCCCTGGGTGCCAAGGCGAGTTGGATCGACGCGATGTCGCCCTCCGGAGCTCGTTGGGAGAGAAGGAGGAGGAGGTGTGTGACCAGGCGCTCCACGCCCGGACGAAACGCGTGCAGCGCGGGCATGGGCTCGGCGCACCGCGCCACCGCGATCGCGCCGTGGGGGCCCAAGAGCGCGCGCACGCGCGGCAGTAGTGCAAAGAGCACCGCCTGGAGGTCGAGCGGCTCGCAGATGCGCTCTCCGACGCGGGGTCCAAAGCTCGAGCTCAACGCTTCGAGGAGCGTCCGAGCATGGGCGAGCAGCAGCGGTGTGTCCGCCGTGGGTCGCTCCATGGCCGACAGGGTTCGGCGTAGCTCCTCCGTGACGATGCTCCCGAGCGCTTGGGATGCGCTCGACTGCCGCTCCAGGGTGCGTAGGTCGTCTTCGAGTGCGCGGTGACGCCATCGCAAGTCGAGGTTGTCCGCGGCCATCGCCAAGAGCGGCAACAAGCGTTCGAGCGCGAGGTGCTCGCTCTTTCCCCACGTCCGCGGCCTCGCGCTCTCGACGAGTGCAACCATGGGTGACCCGTGCGCATGGGAACCTGGGATCGGGACCATCAGCACGGCGCGTGTGGTCCCCCAAGCTCCGGGTGCGGAGCGGGTCAGGGAGTCGTGCTCGATGTCTTCGATGGCGACGGGCTCACGGTTCGAGAGCAGCGTCGTTCGGAGCCGCGGAAGATCTTGGAGCTCGACCGCGCGCAGCGCAGGATCGAACGGCCGCTCCGGGCCTGCGGCGGCGAGGATCTGTAGCGAGGTGCCTTCCAAGCGTGCAAACGCCACGCGCAGCCCGCGGAGACCCCACGCGGCATCGACCAACGCTTCGAGGACCGGGGCGGGGATGTCGGAACCCGCGGCATCGTCGTCGAGCTCGACCTCGAAGGACGTCGTCGGACGTTCGACGGCGTCGTCCTGGTCCCAGCCTTCGACCATCGCGGGACTCTAGGACGAGCGAGATCGCGTGACTACGGACAGATCACGTCGGCGACAGGCTGCGTCGGGTCAAGACCCGTCGTGGTTACGCACGCTCGAGCAAGATGGCGATGCCCTGACCTCCGCCGATGCACGCCGAGCCTACGGCGTAGCGTCCACGGCGTTGTGCAAGCGCATGGCAGAGGTGCGCCGTGATGCGGCTCCCCGTGGCGGCGAGCGGATGGGCCATGGCGATCGCGCCCCCGTCGGGGTTGCAGCGCTCGCGCGGCAGGTCGAGCGCGCGCTCGACCGCGAGGTACTGGGGCGCGAACGCCTCGTTGACCTCGATGAGGTCGATGTCCTCGAGCCCGAGCTTGGCGCGCTCGAGCACGCCCCGGATCGCAGGTACGGGACCGAGTCCCATTTTGTTGGGCTCGACCCCGGCGACGTGCCAACCAGCGAAGCGCGCCAGCGGCTTGCACCCGTGCTCGCGGACGGCATCCGCGGTGGCGAGGACCAGTGCGCCCGCGCCATCGCCGATCCCTGAGGCGTTGCCCGCCGTGACCGTGCCTCCGAACGAAGGTTTGAGCTTCGCGAGCTCTGCGAGCGTCGCCTCTGGCCGCGGGTGCTCGTCTCGTTCGACGCGCATCGTTCCTTTGCGGCCCTCCACTTCGACCGCGCACAGCTCCGCCGCGAGGCGGCCCTCCTCTTGCGCCGCGCGCCACGTCTGTTGGCTCCGCAGCGCATACGCGTCGGCGTCTTCGCGCGTGATCCCGTAGTCCTGCGCCAGGTTCTCCGCCGTCTGCCCCATGGAGCACCCCGCGTGCGTGTCATAGAGCGCCGACCACAGCGTGTCCTCGAGCGCGGGCGCTTGGCCGAGCTTGATGCCGAACCGGATGCCTCGCGCTGCGAACGGAGCCTGGCTCATGCTCTCGGTGCCGCCGGTCAGGACGATCCGGGCGCCGCCGAGGAGCATCTCGTGCGCACCCGAGACCAACGCTTGGAACCCCGAACCGCACAAGCGGTTGACGGTCAACGCCGGGACCTCGACAGGAGCCCCGACTTTGAGGCCAATGTGGCGCGCAAGGTAGATCGCGTCGGCTGAAGTCTGACACACGTTGCCGAACACCACGTGATCGAGCGCGCCCGGATCGACGCCGCAATCCTGCAAGGCCGCGCGCGAGGCCACCACGCCGAGATCGGTTGCGCCCAAGGTCTGCAGGCTGCCCCCAAACGTCCCAAACGGGGTCCGACGAGCGGCGACGATGTAGATCTCTTGGGAGGGGTGCGCGGGCATCCCAGGCAGTGTAGCCGCTCACCCGCGGAAGGCTGCCGTCCCGAGACCGCGCGCTTTGCCGGCTCACGGCGTTCTTCGTGCAGCCCCTGGCGGCGGGCGCTTGATCTCGCACGAAGGCCGCCGTCTAATCGCGGACGTGAGCGTGTGGTTGGCCTGGCTCGCGTTGCTCGCAACGCCGTCACCGGTGGCGCAGGGGGTCAGCGCGACGGCGACACCTGCCCCTCGCTACCCGCGACTCCACGCGTACTTGACCCGTCCCGTGGCGACCTCGGCGCGGTACTTGGACCATGGCGTCATCGGCCTCGGGATCGCCGGCGGTGTGCCCCACCTCTATCGGCTCGAGCTCGCGGTCGGACTGCTGGATCACGTGCGCCTCGGGATCACCGCGCACTGGTTGCCGTCCGAGTCGGTACCACGCTGGAGCCCCGAGGTCGCGGTCGCGTTCTTTCGCGGCGAGCGACTCGAGGTGGGCGCGTGGTACTTCCAATCGATTTATCCGCCCCCGCGGCACGATGACGATCCGCAGACCCCCTCGTTCGAGTCGAACGTGCATTGGCTCCTCGTCTCCGCCACGTTCTCCCACCGCTTCGTCTCGGGCGGTTTCGACGTGGGCGTCCTGCGGTCGCGGGACATCGATCCATCGCAGCCCGTCGACGATCAGGGGAACAACCCCTCGGTCGAGCGTTGGCATGCGGCAGGGGGCCTGCATCTTCGTGCCGGCACAAGGCGCTGGGGATTCGTGGCGCAAGGCCTCGCGCCGCGTCTGTTTGCAGAGTTGATGTTCGAGCTCCGGCTCGGCGCGTTCGAAGCTCGCGGTAAAGGCGGTTGGGCGCCGCAAGGCCACTCATGGGCCGGCGATCGCAACCCCCCCAAGTGGCGCTGACGCGGAGGCTTCGCGGCAGAGATCTCCGCGTTCCTCCAGACCGGTGGGCTCCAGCCGAAACACCTCCGGGATCGCCGGTCGGTTCTCGGCGCTCGCGGCCCTCGGACGCGGGGCCGAGGAACCGGGAGGGTTGCCGGCTCCCGGCGCCGAGGGGTCCGTGGGAGCCGCGTTGGCCTGGACCTCGTCTTCGTTTTCCCAGCCTTCGTCGTCCTCCCAGCCGCTGCCCGACTCGCCGGTCGACTCGGGGGCCGACTCGCCGGTCGACTCGGTGGACGATTCGCCGGTCGACTCGCCGCCCGAATCGGTGGTCGACTCGCCCCCTGAATCGGTGGCCGGCTCGGACGGCTCCGTGCTTGCGGGGGTGTCGGCTTGCGGGTTCGTGGGGGGCGTGCTCTCCGCCCAGGCGGGCGACAGATTGCGTGCGTCGTAGGTGATGACGATGAGGTCTTCGCCGTTCCCGCTCGGCGCCCAGATCCGGGTGCGATCCGGCAGTGGAACGCCTCCTCGCGCCTCGAACCGATCGTGTTCGAGCGCCCACAGCCGGCGACCGCGGTTCCCCTGCGCATCGCGAGCCCAAAGTTGCGCACCTTGGAAGATCCAAGCCTCGCCGATCCAGGTGAACTGGAGCTCTTCTTCGTAGCTGGCATTGGCGAGCACGAGCGTCTCGACCGCGCGCTCTCGGTCCCACGCCTGGCTCTCGATCTCGTACGGCGATTCGAGGACCGGACCGCCTCCGAGCACGGTCGCGACCAAGCTCGCCGGGCTGAGCGGGACGCCGAGCATCGCGTGGACGGCACACGACGAAGGGGGGCCCGCATAGTAGCCGCGCGGCAACGCGTCGAGCTTGTAGCGGAGCGCGTAGCCTTCTTCATGGAAGGCGAGCGTGACGAGCTCGTTGCCCCCCTTGCTGACGCTGCCTCGGAACCGGCCAGGCGCTTGGGCGAGCAAGGCCAGGTCACCGCGGATCGTGCGGTTGAAGACGATCCCAGCCTCCGCGACCGAAACGGCCGCGTGCCGGGGTTGCGCCGCGGCGAGCAAGGCCGGGGGGGTCGGTTTTGCAGCGCGGGCATACGGAGGTGGCTGGTGCCCGCAGGCGGCCAGCCATGGAACCGCCAGCCATGGAACCGCCAGCTGCGAAGCGACGGCCCACCGCAGCCACGCGGAGCCGTGGGGTGTGCGAGGCATCGCGTGGCACGATACCCCAAAACCGCCTGTGCGTTGCCAAGCGACGTCGCCCTCAAGAGGTCTTGGGGACCTCGCGGAGGGTGGTTTCACCCTCGACCACGAGGTGGGGCGCGATGGTATCGAAGGTCTTGCGGCCAATCCCCTTGACGCGCATGAGGTGAACGAGCTTCTGAAACGGATGACGCGCGCGGTACTCGATGATCTTGGCCGCCGTGGCGGGCCCGACCCCCGGGAGCAGGACGAGCTGCTCCGTGGTGGCCGTATTGATGTTGAGCTGCCCCTCGAGTGCTGCGCCCAGCAGCGCGAAGGGGGTGCCCGGCGCAGCAAAGGCAGGAGACGAGAGGGAGGCGAACGCCAAGAGGGCCGCGAACATGGCGATGGAAGCAATGCGATGTTGCATGACGCGTCCATGGAGCACGCGCCGCGCCACGTGTTGCGGTTCGTGATCTCGCAGGGTTGCGCGAACCCGGGCGCAGGGCTGGCCATCCCCGTGGCCACGGGTGGCCAAGCGTGGCCAACCCACGGGCCACGTCACTCGATCGGCATGCAGATCTGGACTTGGGAGAGATCGTCGGGATTGTTGGGATCGAACGCTTGGTAGACCCCTTGAGCGCCGGTCCATCGGCAGCTGTAGCCGTCGCGGCAATCGGAGTCGCGCTTGCAGGAGGCTCGGCACGAGGTCCGTGTGCTGAGCTCATCGGCGCACAAGCCCTCGGGCAAGCAGATCTCGTTGGGCAAGCAGTCATCGAGGGCCGGCAGCGGGCTCGCACAAACCTCGCCCTCGGGCACCGACGCCCCGCAGGTGGCCACGTCTTCCCGAAAGGGGTCGCACGCGGTCGAGACGAACTCCGTGGCAAACGAGGCAATGCAGGCCGCGCGCTTGGGGCAGCTGCCGCGGCCGCAGCCCTCGATGATGCACTCGCCTTGGCCATCGATGCGCACCGAGAGATCGCAGTGGCGGATCTCGGTGGTGCTGCAGTCGGTGCTCAGCGTGCACGGGTCACCGATCCTCGAGGGGCAAGCGGAGAGCATCGGGAGCAGCGCAACGAGCGCTACTTGAAACGAGGTGACGGTGCGCAGCATCGGAAGGTGATCGGGCGCAGCATACACGGACTCGGCCCATCGTCTAGCGGTGATCCCGCCATCGCGTCTATGGCAGGCTTCGCCCCATGTCGCGCGAGCTCGACGAGATCCTCGTCCGTCTGACCGGCCTCCTGGACGAGCAGCGCGAGCAAGACCGGGCCGGCGCCGACGAAGGGGACGACAACTTTCGTTGCGAGGGCTGCATCGAGTGCAGCAACTGTCGCTTCTGCACGCGATGCGAACGCTGCGAAGATTGCACGTACTGCGAGGACTGCGTGCGTTCCATCGGATGCACCCAGAGCCGCGGCCTGCTCGAGTGCGCCGGTTGTACGCACTCGTTCGAGTCCGCGCGCTGCGAGGACGGCTCGTACCTCGGCCTCTGCTACGGTTGCGTCGACTCGGTGCACTGCTTTGCGTGCGTCGGACTCTCCGGCGCAGAGTTCTGCATCCTCAACGAGAAGTACCCGCGGAGCGAGTACTTCAGGCGCGTCGCCGGCCTGCGCGAACAGATCGAGCACAGGGTGCGCGCTGGATGGCGCGTGCCTTGGGAGCCGAAGTCCACCGAGCCGGTCGCGGTCAAGCGCGAGGCCACGGGGACGTGGCCGCCCGCCGATGCCGAGAGCGCCCGGATGCTGGATCGCGGGCTGGACGACGACGAGGACCTTTGGGCCGAACTCGACGAGCTCGTCGAGGGCCCGATCGGCGCGCGGGTCCTGGCGCCTGCGACCGAGCTCCCCGAGTTGGCGCAGCATCCGCTGACCGAGGCTTCCCCCGCAGAGCCCGAACCGCGGGCCGAAAGCGAGCCATGGGACCAGGCCGTCGCGACGCCTGCGCCCGCTCGTTGGACGACGTCCGCGGAAGCACCTCGCGCTGCGCGAGAACCTGCACCTTTCGCCATGGCGGCAGCAGAAGCGGACCTGCGGGCCACGGCGGCGATGGAGCCTCTCCGTGTGCAGGCCGCACCGCCCAAGCCGGCCTCCAACGATGCAGACGGTGGGGACGAGGTGGCTCCGCCTTCGCGGGGCGGCGGTCGCTGGGGTTCGCCCGACCCCCTTCCGCCTTCGCGCGCCCGCTGGACCCGCGGCGACGATGCGTCGCGTGCAGAAGATTCGGCTCGACCCGCCCGTGACGATCGCGGTTGGTTGGTCGCGGCGCGGCGCCCATCGCCCAAGGAACGCTAGCAGCGCGGCCTACGGCAAGGGCTGCCGGTCGCCGCGGCGCCCCCCCGCCGGTGCCGCCGCGGTAGGCGGTGCACAGCGTTTGGTGGTAGATGGTCCGGAATGTCCAGCAGCGAAACGGGCGTGCTCGCGGTCATCGGTTGCGGCACGATGGGAGGGGCGATCCTCGGCGGCCTCTTGAAGTCGCGCGAGTTCTCGCCCGAACAAGTGCTCGCGACCGTGAAGCCCGGCGATGCGCGTCCAGGCGTGGAAGGGGAGTACGGCGTCGAGGTCATCGACGACAACCTCGAGGCTTGCCAGCGCGCTTCCACCGTCCTCGTTTCCCTCAAGCCCCAACAGATGCATGGGGTGCTGGACAAGCCGGCCATGCGCAGCGCCCTGCGAGGCAAGCTCCTCATCAGCGTGGCGGCGGGCGTCAGGCTCACGCAGCTCGCAAAATGGCTGCCCGAGACGGCGCTCATCCGCGCCATGCCCAACACGCCATGCCTGCTCGGCGCGGGAATGACGGTGCTCGCGGCGGCCGAGGGGACGACGCCGCAGCATCTGGAGGTCGCCAAGCGGATCTTTCGTTCCGTCGGCCGCGTGCTCACGCTCGAGGACAAACACATGGACGCCGTCACGAGCCTCAACGGCAGCGGCCCGGCGTTCGTCTACGTGGTGCTCGAGGCCCTCGCCGATGGCGGGGTGATGATGGGATTGCCGCGCGACGTTGCGCTGGAGATCGCGGCGCAGGTGATGCTGGGTTCGGCGCGGATGGTGCTCGAAACCGGCGCTCATCCGGCGGCCCTCAAGGACCAGGTTACGACCCCTGCCGGCTCCACGATCGCGGGGTTGCTCACGATGGAGGATGGCCGCATCCGGTCGGTGATGGCCCGGGCGATCCAAGAGGCCGCGACCGTCGCGTCGACGCTGGGCAAAGACTGAGCATCTGATCAGCAAAACGCTGGATTCGCCAAAAACTTGGCCCGCGCCGTGCCGGAGAGCGACGCTTCCGCCGTTGTGTTTCGAGCCGGGCGAACCCTCCTGAGCGTGGCGATCCTCGTCAGCGGTTTGTGGTGCTCGTTCCAGGTCCCGCTCGGAGAACTGACATTTGCGGAGCACATGGATCGCATCGGCAAGACGCGCGAGGCCGAGGCGCTGCTCCACGGTACGCGTTCCGTCGTAAGCCCTTTGCTCGATGAAGCCACGGATCGCTTGCTCGGCGAGTACATCGAGGCGCCCACGGAAGCGTCGATCGCGGTGCCAAGTCGCGCAGGCGCGCCGCCACGGCCCAACGGAGATGTCGCACGGCAAGGCTTGCACTGACGCCGACGTTCTACCGCTGCGTAGGAGCGACGATGGTTGACCGCACGCGTGAGACTCGACCTTTCGATCAGATCAAAAGTGACTTGAAGACATCCTGGTCATCGGGTGTAGGCTCTGACGCGGTGTCGGTGAGCGCAACACACCCCTATCAAGTCAACGGCGACACGGACGTTGTTCCTGGCACGCGCCGGGTGATCGCCGGCGAAGCCCGCGTGTTCTACTGCGGCTACTGGATCAAAGCCTACGACACGCCCGCGGACACGCTCTCTGCCAAGAAGAAGCTCATCGAGGCGTTGACCCGGCGCTTGTTCAACCACGTGGAGCACGGGCTCAACATCCCGGGGCATCGCCTGGAAGAGGCACGCGCCGCCTACGAGTCCGAGACCTGTCCCGCGCGTCGCCGGGTCAAGGGGGGGATGCTCGCGGGAGCGCTGTTCAACCGCGCCACGGACATCTTCACCAAGGTCGTGGAGATGCAAGCCCTGGGCGTCGAGGTGCAGTGCGACAACGCCCTGCTCTACGAGTGTGGCCAGTGTTTCCAGGAAGCGCTCGCGCTCGGCAAGATGGTCCTTCACCGCGCGGGCGAAGAAGGCATCGACGAGCTCTGGGGTGAGCCCCTCAAGGCGTTCACCTTCTCCGTCGACGACTTCTATCGCAGCCGCTACATCAAGATCGCCCTCACGATGCGGGCGATCGACGAACTTTGTTCGGGCATGTGTAGAACTGTCCGTGCCACGCCGTTCCACGATGCACAGACGCTGATCGTGGAGCTCAGTGAGGTCGCCAAGCGCAAGTGCGAGATCCTGCGCACCGATTCGCAAATCTTCGATGTTTGGGCCTCCTTCGTGGTCGCGGGTGAGCGACTCGGAGAGTTCCAACCGACGATGCGGCCCTCGTATTCGGCCGACCAACGTCGGCATCTCCGCCAAGGCATCCGTTTGCTCGCCGCCGGCAAGGATCTGCTCGGACACATCGTTCGGGCCCGCGTACCCATGCCCAAGAGCGCACGCGAGTACATGGAGCGCTGCGATCTCTACCGCAGCGAGGGCGAGGCCATCGGTATCGGCGCGGTCTAGTAAGTAAGGAGGGGCCTCGCGCCCCTCCCCCGTGCCGGCAAAGCCGTCACGGGACCCCCTCCCCAGCGGTCGCCGCTGTGCGGCTCCTTTCCTCTAGCCGGTAAGGA